>Ga0213920_1000140_pt1 | contig 71156 bp, 64 predicted proteins | sample McNCre1117MG_FD_161054 | JGI IMG/M metagenome (GOLD analysis project Ga0213920, IMG submission 161054) | Freshwater microbial communities from McNutts Creek, Athens, Georgia, United States - 11-17 MG | ecosystem: Environmental > Aquatic > Freshwater > Creek | place: USA: Georgia | collected...
CACCGTGGTTGAAACCTGGACCAAGTTGGCGGCCGCTGCTTCCTAGCCTCAAGGCGATTCCGCCCAATCAGGCTAGTAGCCGAAGCGCAAACCAAACCACCGCAACCAGCGCCATCAGAATCACGGCTAGGCCAACCAGCACTATGGGCAGGCCATCGATGAGGCTCAACTTGTGCTGGCTGTGAAAGCCAATAAGCTGCTGTCTAGCCCGTCTGCGATGCAGCCCCGCGCCAATGGCTATCAACGCGAAGGCTAGCGCGCCTAAAAGGACCGAGAAGACACCCAGTTCGTGATCGGTGGCCCGAACACCTATGCAAATGCCGGCGGTCAGCGCCAGAAAGGTGCGTCTCCAAGCCAGCTCAACCCGCTCGGGCTGCAGCCCAAAGTCATCCCGCTTCACCTCGGGGTGCTGGCGACCGCCAGAAAGGCTTGTCACTTTACAAACACTCCGATGACGACCACCACGGCCGCGAGTGCGATTCCAAGCCCCAGCAATGATGCAATTCCCATGCCTGGCAGTACCCGATTTTCGCGCAGGGCAATTTCGGTGTTTGCCCAACCCAGAGCCGCCCTAACCGAGGAGTAGACACCCAGCAGCAAGAAAATGGCAACCGCGATTCCTCGCAGAACGTCGGAGGCGGGAAGACCAAAATACTCCAAGCCCACCCCGGTTGCAATCAGCGAGAGCGAGGTTCGAATCCAGGCCAGAAAGGTGCGTTCGTTTGCCAGCGTGAAACGTGGATCAGGTTCAGTCCCCTTGCTATAGACATAGTTTGGGTAGCGATTTTTAGCCATTACCGATTCCTTCGAACGAATGCTCTAGTCCCATTATGGCCGCTGCCTGCTGTGGCAGAATCGAAACATGACCGAGCAGCCAGTGTTTCTGCCCCCAACCTTCAAGGCGCCCGATGCGGCAGTCTTAATGGCCGACGGCCATCGCCGAATCGAAGGCAATTTCGCTTTGGTACCCGGGTATCGCGCGCTTCAGCTTGACGTCCACCTTCCGGCTGGTGACGGACCGTTTCCGTTTGTGGTCTGGATTCACGGCGGCGGCTACAGCATGGGAGATCGCCGCAGCGTATCTCCGTGGCTAGAACAGGCCGACATGATTGGCAAAAGCCTGGCCAAGGGAATTGCTTTCGTCAGCATCGAGTACCGCCTGGGCTACGAGGCCCAATTCCCCGCCGCAGTTCACGATGCCAATGCAGCACTGCGTTATTTGGCCAGATACGCCGCGGAACTTCGGCTGGACCCCCAAAGGGTTGCCCTCTGGGGCGAGTCGGCCGGCAGCCACCTTGCCATGCTCACCGCCTACACTCGCGGCCAAGATTTCTTCAACGGAGACCTTGGGGTTCGCGCCGAAAACCCCCTTCAAGTCAAGTTGATGCTGAACTGGTTTGGCGCCACTGACCTCAACACAATCAAACGCCCGATGGACGGAAGCAACGCGGCGATGCCAGAAGGTTTTCGCTACACCCCCGAGTACTTCAACCTTGGCGCCGATCGCCACACCGACGCCGAGTTGCGTAAGTTGGCGTCGCCTATCACGCACCTGGCTGGCGCGACCATGCCTACCGTCATTTTCCATGGCACGGGAGACAGCATGGTTCCTTTCCAGCAGGCCCGTGCACTTCAGACTGCACTCACTGCAGCCGGCCGAGAGGTTGAGCTGATTGAGATTGCTGACGCCGAACACGGGTGGATGGGTCAACCCCAAGATAAAGTAACGAGTATCGTCCAAGAGTCGATTGACAGGATAGCCACCGAGCTGAAGGGCTAGGCATGACGGCAAAGCGACCCAATGTTCTGTGGCTAACCACCCACGACATAAATCCACATCTGGGTTCGTATGCAGGTGTGTTTGCCGGGGCCGAATATGCCCACACCCCAAACCTGGATCGACTGGCGTCCGAGGGCGTTCAATACAACTTTGCCTATTCCACCACTCCGGTTTGCGCGCCATCGCGCTCGGCCATCATCACCGGCTGCTTCCCAACCTCAATTGGCACCATGCACATGCGCGCCAACGCCGTACCGCCGCCAGAGGTAAAGCTGCTGCCGGAGTATTTCAGAGCCGCCGGTTACTACACCACCAATAACTACTTCACCGATTTTCAGGTTGTAACGCCCGCAACAGCTTTCGATGACTGCAGCGACACCGCTCACTGGCGAAATCGCAAGGATCCAGACCAGCCATTCTTCGCAGCTTTTCAAGGCATGATCACTCACGAGTCGCAAATATATTTGGACGATGAGGCGTTTTTCGAGCGCACCAGCCATGTTGCGCCAGAACATCGGCATGACCCGGCCAAGGCTCCGCTACCTCCTTACTATCCAGACACCGAGGTGTTCCGAAAAGCCTGGGCTCGCTACAACGACCTGATCACAGAAATGGACTGGGAGGTTGGGCAGATCCTGGCCCAGTTGGAAGAAGACGGACTGGCAGAGAACACCATCGTCGTGTTCTGGAGTGAGCACGGCTTGGGAATGCCTCGAGGTAAACGCTGGGCGACCGAGTCTGGTTTGCGCGAACCACTTATTGTGCGCTGGCCCGGAAAGATCGAGCCAAACACCAAGAACGAAGATCTGGTCTACGTTATGGACCTGGCACCAACCATGCTTCGCGCCGCCGGACTTCCCATTCCAGAGCATATGCAGAGCAGCCTTCTCTTTGAGGCATCGGGAGATTTGGTAGAACCCCAGCACGAATACATCTTTGGCGGACGAGACCGCATGGACGAGCAGGAGGATACCTGCCGAACAGTCCGCGACGCCCGCTTCCGGCTCATCCACAACTATCATCCCGACCGGTCATCGATGCAGTATCTGGACTACGCCGACCACCTGGATACCTGGCGCGAGATGCGGCAACTGTATCTGCAGGAATCACATCAGCTGGCCAGCGGGGTGCCCCGCACCATCCTGACACCGCTCCAGCGCAGCATCCTTTCGCCAGACCTGCGCACCGAATACGAGCTTTACGACATGATCGCCGACCCACACGAGACCGTGAATTTGGCCGCCGTGCCGCAATACGAGTCGACAGTGTCGCGTCTTAAGGCTGCCATTACAGATTGGCAAGAGCGCTACGGGGATATGGGCCTGATTGCCGAGGACGACCTGGTTGCAACCTGGCGCCCAGAGGGCAAGTCCCAACTCTCGGGAACCCCGATTGCACATGTCACACCAGGCTCGGTGCGGCTAGAGTGCGACACTCCGGGTTCATCTATCGGCTGGACGACGGTGAGCCCCGAAGTGGACGTGCCGCCCATGTCACCAATGGTGGAACGCTTCTCGATGCCAAATGACGGAAGAAAATGGCAGCTTTACACCCAACCGCTAACCCTTGAACCGGGCACCAGAATATACGCCCGTTCCTGGAGGCTGGGCTTTGACAAGAGCGAAGAGATTGCGGTTCTAGCGCTCTAGGAATCGGGCGTTAGCGCGCACATAGAGCGGCAGCGAATCGAATCCGTGAGTCTCGGTGACCCAGCGACCACCCTGCACCTTTGCTCCGGTGAAGTAGTTGGTCCACTCCCCTGCCGGAAGGTAAAACTCAACCTCGCCGCTGGCACTAAATACCGGTGCAACCAATAGGTCTGGTCCAAACATATACTGCTGGTCAACAAACCAGGCGGTACGGTCTTCGGGGAATTCCAACAGTATCGGCCGCATCATCGGGGTACCAGTGGAGGTAACCTCTGCCGCCACCTTTTTAAGGTATGGCATGAGCTCTTGCTTGAGCTTGGCAAACTTGCGGGTTACCGCCACCGCCTCGTCGTCAAACGCCCAGGGCACCCGAACCGATTCGTTTCCGTGCAGGCGTGAGTGCGAACTGAGCAGGCCGAATGCCACCCAGCGTTTGAATACAGCTGGGTCGGGGTTGCCTTCAAAGCCACCGATGTCGTGACTCCAGTATCCAAAACCGCTCAGGCCAAGGCTAAGGCCACCACGCAGGCTCTCGGCCATCGACTCGAAGCTTGAGGTGTTGTCGCCGCCCCAGTGGACCGGCATGGTCTGGCCTCCAACCGCGGCACTGCGAGCGAAGACAATTGCGTCATCGCCCTTTTGCTCGCGCAGGACATCCCACACTGTCTGGTTGTAAAGCTGGGTGTAGAGATTGTGCATCTGCTCGGGGTCGCTGCCATCGTGGTAAACCACATCGAGCGGGATACGCTCACCGAAGTCGGTCTTGAAGCAGTCCACGCCCATTTCAAGCAGCGGGCGGAGTTTAGATTGGAACCACTCGCGCGCCGCCGGGTTGGTGAAGTCGACGATGGCGTTTCCGGCCTGCCAAAGGTCCCACTGCCAGACGCTGCCGGCCGTGCCACCCGGCCCATCGTTGCGGCGAATCAGATACCCCAAATTCTTGGCTTCGTCAAAAAGCGGAGAGGCCTGACCAATGTAGGGGTTGATCCAGAGCGAAATCTTGAGCCCAGTGGCCTTCAGGCGTTCCAGCATGGCCGCTGGTTCTGGGAATGTCCGAGGGTCCCACTCGAAGTCGCACCACTGGTATTCACGCATCCAGAAGCAATCAAAATGGAAGACGCTCATCGGAATATCGCGCTCGCGCATTTCATTTATGAAACTCTGCACAGTCTGCTCGTCGTAGTTGGTGACGAAAGAGGTCGACAGCCAAAGGCCAAACGACCATTCCGGCAACTGCGGTGCACGTCCGGTAAGCGCTGTGTACTTCTTTAGAATCTCGGCCGGAGTGGGCCCGTAGATGATTAGGTACTCGAGGTCCTGAGTCTGCGCACTAAACTGGACCCGCTCGACCGCCTCACTGGCAACCTCAAAAGATACCTTGCCGGTGTGGTTTACGAATACGCCGTAGCCGCCGTTGGTCAGGTAAAAGGGGATGTTCTTGTAGGCCTGTTCACTGCTGGTGCCGCCGTCGGCATTCCAGATATCGACGCTCTGGCCATTCTTGATGAATGACGTGAAACGTTCACCGAGACCATAGACGTTTTCGCCAACTCCGAGCGAAAGCTGCGCCGACAGGTGGTGGCTACCGTCTGGCCCGTTGATGAAAGCTAGCGAACGGTGACGTTGGTGAGCAATCACCTTGCCATCGGCGATGAACTCCAAGTTCCAGTTTTCACCCGAGTGCACCCTTGCCGAAAGCGCGCCGGAGTTTAACTGCCAGTAAGTATCGTTGCTCTCTACCGAAGCTGCGGACTGAGACTCGGTCACCGGGTACTTCAGGGCAGGCTTACCGCCCCTGTGGTGGGCTACGCGCACCCGAATGACGTCATCGAGAGGTGAGTCCAACTCGATGTCGAAGGTGGCCGTGTTTAGGGTCTGGCCGCGGTGCCGGACAACGTTGGGCGTTGCCAAGACTTTGAGCCCCGGCTTGCCAGCGCCGCCTGTTTGCCGCGCCGAGTAAGCAGCCTGAGCCCAGGTAGCACGAAAGCCCTCGCGCAGCATCCAGAAACCGTCAGTGAACTTCATTATTCCCTCTGTTTGCCTTGCGAGGGCCATCGCCCTTGTTGAATCTATTAAGTTGTGTGTGCTTTGAGCTTTAGCGAGCCAGAGGGCCGCCGCTGCGCTTGCGAGCAAGTGCATCCAGGGTAGCTGCGAACAAAAGCACGCCACCCTCAACCAAGAAGTTAACACCGGCCGACATCTGTAGCAGACCCAGACCGTTGTCAATCATGGTGATAACCAATGCACCGATTGCCGCGTGAGCTAGCTTTCCACGGCCACCGAATAGGCTAACGCCACCAACAACTGCGGCTGCAACACCCGATAGCACGATGGTGTGTCCGGCAGAGCCGTCGACGTTGCCGATGCGGCTGGAGTGGAATACACCCGAGATTACTGCCAAGAATGCACAGATCATGAATGCGTAGATGCGGATGCGAGCAACCTTGATTCCGGCACGACGGGCGGCTTCAGGGTTACCGCCAACGGCGTAGAGGTGACGACCAAACTTGGTGCGGTCCAGCACAAACGAACCGATGAATAGGATCGCGATGGTGAATGGAACCACGATTGGAACACCCATGATTGGTATGACGCCCTGGCTGCGGTCTAGGTTCATGAACCAAACTGCAAAACCACCGATTAGCAGCAGCGCGGCAACCTTGATGTAAAGGATTGCGATTGGGCGGTTTACCAGACCGCTGCGCGCGCGACGACCGCGGTCCCAATAGCCGAGCGCGAGCATGACGACCGCGCAAACTGCAATCATCAGCCAGCCACCCCAAGCGGAAAGGTTGTTGTTCATGATGGCTAGGATTTCTGGAACCTCGATGCGGTAAACGCCACCCTCACCCAGCAGCACCAGCTGCATACCCTGGAAGCCCAGGAAGAAGGCCAGGGTAACCACAAATGACGGGACACCGACCTTGGCAACGATGAAGCCAATCACCCAGCCGATGAGCAAACCGGTGAGGAAGGCTGCGAGTAGCGCAGGTACCCAGGCCCAAGCAAAGCTCTTGATGAGGACGATGAATACTGCCATCGAGACACCGGCAGTCACACCGGCTGAAAGGTCGATTTCGGCAAGCAAAATTACAAACACAAGTGCACTGGAGAGCATGGTTAGCTCTGCCGCCTGCACAAACATGTTGGTGAAGTTCAGCTTGGTAAAGAAGAACGGGCTAGAGAATCCAAAAATGACTGCCAAAACAATTGTGGCACCGATGGCTGGGAGTGAGCCCATCTCGCCACCCTTGAGGCGCTGGATGTACTGGCTGAACTGGTCGCGAAGGGTACCCTCATGTCCGCTGGCCAGCGAAGTTACTTGGTTCGACATGATTATGCGCCTTCCACGGTGATAGCTGAGGTGTCCTGCGAGTGCAGACCGGTGATGTACGAGATGACCTCGGTGTTGGTGGTTTCGCTGGTCTTCAGCTGTGCAACCATGCGGCCAAGGTAAAGCACTGCGATGTCGTCGCAAACCTTGAATACATCGCTCAGGTTGTGGCTGATCATGATCACGGCCACGCCGGAATCTGCCAGGCGACGAACCAGGTTCAAAACCTGCTCGGTCTGGGCAACACCCAGAGCAGCGGTTGGCTCGTCGAGGATTACGACCTTGGCTTCGCGCAGCACCGAGCGAGCAATTGCCACGGTCTGGCGCTGACCACCCGAAAGCGAAGACACCTTCTGGCGAACCGACTTTACGGTTCGCACCGACAGGCTCTGCAACGCCTTGGTGGCTTGCAGTTCCATTTCAGATTCGTGCAGAGTTCCGGTAAGCAACTCTTCGTGGCCCAGGAACATGTTCTGTACGATGTCCAAGTTCTCACAGAGCGCGAGATCCTGATAAACGACCTCGATGCCCAGCGCACTTGCCTGGCGAGGATTGTGAATGTCTACGGTCTCACCGAAAAACTTGACGACACCATTGTCGTATGGCTGAACTCCCGAAAGACCCTTAATAAGTGTGGACTTACCCGCACCGTTGTCTCCGACCAGGGCGGTAACGCGACCTGGGTAAACCTGGAAATCAATTCCCTTTAGAACGTCTACCGGGCCAAAACTTTTGACCACACCGGTGAGTTCGATTGCAGGTAGCTGTGACACCTGTTGCTCCTTAAATCTGCTTCGGATTAAACCAAAGGATTGAGAAAGCCCTGCGCCTGCTGCTGGAGTAGGCGCAGGGCTCCTCTAGTTATTTGTTACTTGATGCCGTACTTTGCACAGGCAGCCTTTAGGGCAGCGGTGCAGAGACCAGCAGCGGTAGCGTCGCCACCGGCAACAACCTTCTTCACATCAGCAGCGTGGATGTTGAATGGGGTTAGAGCTAGGAATGGAGTGCCGTCCGATAGCTTCTTAGCTACAACTGGCTTCTGACCCTTCAGGATCTGGATAGCAAGCTTTGCAGCAGCAGCAGCCTCAACCTTGAATGGCTTCCATACGGTAGCAGTCTGCTTGCCTAGAAGCACGTTCTGAAGACCGGCAACCGAAGCGTCCTGTCCACCGATTGCAACCTTCATGTGGTTCTTGTCGAGGATTGCAATGATTGCAGCAGCGTTGTTGTCGTTAGGAGCCAGAACGCCGTCTACCTTGCCCTTTAGAGCGGTGAAAGCCTGCTCGAACTCGGTACCAGCGGTTGGTCCATCCCAGGTGCCCTTCATGGTGAATGCAGCCTTTACGCCAGCCTTCTTTAGAACAGCGGTTGCACCAGCAAGGAACATTGCAGCGTTACCGTCGGTTGGGTCACCCGAACCCCATACGACCGAAGCGGTCTTAGGGTTCTTCTTGGCAGCCTTCAGACCGTCAAGAACAGCCTGGCCTTCCATAGCGCCAACAACGGTGTTGTCAAACGATACGTAGTAGCTTGCACCAGCGATTGGGCGGTCGTAAGCGATAACTGGAATGCCCTGAGCCTTAGCCTTCTGAGCAACGGTTACAGCGGCGCCCTGGAAGTCAACGAGCAGCATTACGCCACAGCCCTTTGCAAGCTGTGCATCGGCGATGGTTGCGTACTTGTTGGCGTCCTTCTGAGCGTTCTGAATGTCGGTGGTGAAACCAGCAGCAGTCAGAGCCGAGTTAAGAGCTGGGCGGTCGCCCGACTCCCAGCGGGTACCGCTGTCAGCGTCTGGAAGGATGATGCAGGCACGGTTGCTTGCAGCGTGAGCAGCGGTGGTACCAGTCAGCAGCATTGCCGACATCGAGGCCACTGCAGCTGCAGCGATAAGTGCAGTTTTCTTCATGTTTCTCCTCATTGAACTTACTTTGATTGGGCAATCTGCAACCCAGCGAAAAGGAAACTGGGAAGCAGAAGGCTGAGTTCACTCTTACACAGAGATTTGAGGCGGTCGAACAAAATCTGCATTTTGTCAGTAACGATTTGGTCACAGCATTTTTTTTGTTGTTTTGAACAACTTATTTGCAAATTTCCCTAGTCGCACGCCTTAAGCCCTTATAAATAAAGGGGTTTTGATTTTATGTAAGCGCTTACCCTGAGGCGCCTAGCCTAAATGAATCGATTCAAAAGCGCTGTGATATTGCTGAAGAATTACGGGTTGGGTGTCAGCAGGAACGGATGCCTGAGTGCTGATATTCCATTTTGTTTCGGTGCCCAAAGCCACCCAGGCTGCCTGACGAGCTGCACCGTCTGCCACGTATTCGCCAGTCTTCGGAACAGAAATCTCTACTCCGAAAACCTGAGCCGCTATTTGCTGCACCGCCGGGTTCTCGGCTGCTCCACCAACCAAGATGACACGGTTGCACCTGACCCCCTCGGCAGTCATTGCCGCCAATCCATCGGCGAGGCCACAGAGCATTCCTTCGATGGCCGCTCTGGCCAAGTTTGCTCGGGTGTTGTTGCGCAGCGTTAGGCCATGAATCGAGGCCTTGGCATCGGGAAGGTTTGGGGTGCGCTCTCCCTCAAAGTAAGGAAGCAGCACCACCCCATCCGAACCCGGTGCAGCCTGCAAAGCTAGCTCGCCAAGCTCACCATGATCGACCTCAAGCAAGCCGCAGAAGCTGTCGAGAATTCTGGCTGCGTTCAGTGTGCAAACCAGCGGAAGGTAACTTCCCGATGCACTAGCGAAGCCGGCGATGATTCCGCTCTCATCAGCGGTCGCCACATCGGTAACCGCAAAAACTGTGCCGCTGGTTCCCAGGGAAACCACGACATCTCCATTTACCGCACCAACACCGAAACCGGCAGCGGCATTATCGCCAGCTCCAGCACCGAGCATTCCCTTGAATCCAACTCGGTTTGGGTCAGCCGGATAGGCCGCCTCAGCCGGTGAAACCACGCGTGGAAGAATCGGCATCCGACCCAGAATCCACTCGATGATTGGAGCGATGTAGCTTCGCTGTCGGGCTGAAAAATAACCGGTTCCACTGGCGTCAGAAACATCGGTGGCAAGGGCAGTTAGATCTGGCCCATACTGGCTCTCGCCCGCTGGACCATAACCCGCCAGACGCCAGGTCAGATAGTCATGTGGCAAGCAGATGGCCGCAATCTTCGCAGCATTCTCCGGCTCATTCTGGGCTACCCAAAGCACCTTGGTGCTGGTGAATGAAGCCACCGGAATGGATCCGGTTTGCGAGGCAAGATAACCGGCACCAAAATGCTCGATGAGCAACTGTGCCTGCTCGGCGCTGCGGGTGTCGTTCCAGAGCAACGCGTCACGGATAACCCGCCCTTCCGAATCGAGCAAGACCATGCCGTGCTGCTGCCCTCCGATGGAGAGTGCAGCCACGTCGTCCAGACCGCCAGCTTTCTCGATGGCCTCGGACAGCGCTGCTACCCAGGCCGCCGGGTTTACCTCGGTTCCGTTTGGGTGAGAGGCCCGACCGGTGCGTAGCAGAGCGCCAGTTTCGGCATCTCTAATAACTACCTTGCAGGACTGAGTCGAGGAATCGATTCCGGCTACTAGTGGCATGTTGTTTTCCTAATGCTTTGTGATTATCTGAAGGTGGATTAGTTAGCCAATAAACCGACTGAAAGATAAAGGCGTGTCGCACTAAACGACACGCCTCCATCTATCGGTTTCTAGCGAGCGCCCATCAGGTGCTCTAGAGCCAGTTGGTTCAGTCGAACAAAGTTGAAGCCCTTGCCGTTGTAGTAGCTGCCCGAGTCAAAATTCTCGTACGCAGACTTGTCTGCCAGCAGATCCTGGTATGTCTCACCGGGGTTGAGTGTTGGCTGGCTCAACTGCTTCACACGTGCGTCTGCCAAAGCCTGCTGCACTTCTGGGTCGGCGTTGAACTTGGCTGCACGCTCCTTGAGTAGCAGGTAGGTGCGCATGTTGGCCTTTGCCGATTCCCAGACACCTGTGTAGTCTTCGGTGCGGCTTGGCTTGTAGTCGAAGTGACGTGGGCCATCGTAGGCGCGACCACCGTTTGGTCCACCAAATTCAAGCAGATCCACCAGGCTGAAGGCGTTGAACAAGTCGCCGTGGCCAAACACCAGGTCCTGGTCAAACTTGATTCCGCGCTGTCCATTTAGGTCGATGTGGAAAAGCTTGCCGTGGTCAAGGGCCTGAGCGATACCTGAGGTGAAATTGAGGCCAGCCATCTGCTCGTGCCCGGTCTCTGGGTTCAGGCCAACCATCTCGGGATGCTCGAGGGTGTTGATGAATGCCATGGCGTGGCCAACTGTTGGCAGCAGAATGTCGCCGCGTGGCTCGTTTGGCTTCGGCTCGATGGCGAAGCGAATGTCGTAGCCCTTGTCAATAACGTACTGACTAAGCAGGTTCACGCCCTCGCGGTAACGCTCAAGCGCCGAACGAATGTCCTTGGCGTGGTCGTACTCGGCACCCTCGCGGCCGCCCCACATGACGAAGGTGTTGGCACCGATCTCGGCTGCCAGGTCTAGGTTGCGCAGCACCTTGCGAAGCGCAAAACGTCGAACCTCGCGATCGTTGCTGGTGAAGGCGCCGTCCTTGAATACTGGGTGGCTGAACAGGTTGGTGGTGATCATTGGGATCTTGAGACCGGTGTCGGCTAGCGCCTGCTTGGTGCGGTCAATCTCTTGTTGACGCTGGGCATCGGTGCTTTCGAATGCAAATAGGTCATCATCGTGGAATGTCATGCCATAAGCGCCAATTTCGGCCAGCTTATGGATTGCCTCGACGGTGTCGAGCGGTTCGCGAGTTGCGCTACCAAACTGGTCCTGGGCTCGCCAGCCGATGGTCCAGAGACCAAATGTGAACTTGTCTGAAGGAGTAGGAGTCAAAGACATAGTTTTTCCTAAAATTGATGGTATTTGTTGTTCTAAACAACAATAACCCATAGTTTTGAAGCGGCATGCTCTGTTTTTGGGGCCATTAAGATGCTGTTAGGAGATTGTTATGAGCCCAACTAAGCAAGAACGTGCCGCACTGGGCCAAAACCGCGAAAATCTGCGCCAGCACAATCTTTCAACGGTGCTTCGCCTGCTGCACGAGTCGGGCGCAGTACCCCGCTCACACCTAACTTCAATCACCGGGTTGAACCGATCCACCATCTCCGACCTAGTTGGCGAGTTGGTCTCGCTAGGACTAGCCGTGGAATCCGAGGCCATTACCGGCGGCGGGGTCGGCAGGCCTAGCCTGATGGTTGCACCGTCCCAAAACGTGGTCGCATTCTCGGTGAACCCAGACATCGATGCCACGACCGTAGGCCTGGTGGCATTCGATGGAAAAGTCTTACAGCGCCTGCGCTACCCCACAAAACTTCAGCCGACCGCAGCCGAATCACTTCAGGTTGCCGCCAAGCTAATTGCCAACCTCCGAGCCAAATTAGCGCCCGGAACTTTGGTAGCCGGTGTTGGAATAGTGGTTCCCGGCCAGATTCGAGTCTCAGAGGGAGTAGTGCGCTACGCCCCGCACCTCAACTGGGTGGAGGAACCGGTGGCGGCAATGCTGACGCAGCAAACCGGCCTGCCCGCCTGGGTAGACAACGATGCCACCGCCGCCTGCACAGCGGAAAGAATCTTCGGTGCCGGCATCGGAACCGACAATCTGGTCTACATCCACGCCGGATCCGGCGGCATTGGTGGTGGCGTGGTCGTTAACGGTCGGCAAATGCGAGGAGCCACGGGCTATGCCGGAGAAGTTGGTCACATCCAGATCTCCAGCAGCAAGCAGCGAGACTACTCGGGGCTCGAGGGAACCCTTGAAGCGCTGGTGAAGCGCGACGACCTCCTTGAGCTCTTCAAGATCGACAACGCCACCGATGAAGAACTAGAAATTGAAATCATCAAGAACAAAGACCCCAAGGCTCACAAGGCGCTGATGCAGCAGATATCAGACCTGGGTCGCGCGATTGGTGTTCTGGCCACAATCTTCAATCCACAATCCGTTGTCTTGGGCGGATTCTTGGGTTCGCTGTTCCGATTCGACGGTGAGCACATGATCAACTCGACTCATCAGAGCAGCCTCAAGTCTGCGCAGGATGGGCTGTTGATTAAAGCAAGCCAACTGGGAACCGCGGCGGTCATAGTCGGCGCTGCCGAGCTGCCATTCAGCGTTATTTTGGCCAACCCAGCGAACGCCAAGTTGACCAAAATTCCTGCTAAACGCTAGAGTCGCTCCGCCAAGCGGTGGTAGGCAGCACTCCACTGAAGTTCCTTGCGGAATGCGCGAATCGTGGTGTCTTCATCAATGACAACCAGTTCAACCCGAGCAATTCGAGCAAAGTCCTCGATTGCCTCCGCTGTGACGGAGTTGGTAAGCACCGTGTGGTGGCTGCCACCGGCAAGCATCCAGGCCTCAGCAGAGGTGGCCAAGCTTGGTTTTGGCTCCCAGACGGCACGCGCAACCGGCAACTTGGGCAGGTCCTCGGTTGGTTCCACAATCTGAACCTCAGCCTGGATCATACGGAAGCGGTCGCCCATGTCCACCAGGCAAACCTGGCGACCCTCGGCCGGCTTAGCGGTGAACACCATACGCACTGGGTCCTCTTTGCCACCGATGCCCAGCGGGTGGATTTCAATTCTCGGCTTGCTCTCGGTGATGGTGGGGCAAACCTCAAGCATGTGTGCTCCCAGAACCTTGGCCGTTCCAGGTCCAAAGTGGTAGGTGTAGTCCTCCATGAACGAGGTTCCACCGCCGGCTGGGGTCATCGACTTGAGGATGGCACCGAGTGCGGAGGTCTTCCAGTCGCCCTCGCCACCAAAGCCGTAGCCATCGGCCATCAGTCGTTGGACAGCCAGGCCGGGAAGCTGACGAAGGTCGCCCAGGTCTTCAAAGTCGCTGGTGAAACCGTTGAAGTCGCCGGCTTCCATCAGGTTGCGCAAGGCGATCTCCTGCTTCGCCGCGTAGACCAGCGACTCGTGACGAGCGCCTCCGACACGAAGTTCTTGGACCACGTCGTATTCGCGCTCGTAAAGAGCAGCGAGCTCTTCGGCCGCGCCATCGCTAACTTCGGCGACAGCCGCTACCAACGTGTTGACGCCGTAGGCTTCGATGCTCATGCCAAACTGCATCTGGGCAGAAACTTTGTCGCCATCGGTGACAGCGACGAAACGCATGTTGTCGCCAAATCGCGCCAGCTTCAGGTTCTGTGAGGTATTCCAACCGATGCAGGCCCAGCTCCAGGCACTGATTCGGTCCGCAACCTCTTTGCTCGCGGGAGCACCCACCACGATCTTGCGGGCGATTGCCATGCGGCTCACCAGGTGAGCGTATTCGCGGTCGCCATGGGCGGCTTGGTTGAGGTTCATGAAGTCCATGTCGATGGTGGCCCAGGGAAGCGCCTGGTTGGCCTGGGTGTGCAGGTGCAGCAGTGGCTTCTGCAGCGCATCGAGGCCCGAAATCCACATCTTGGCTGGCGAGAAGGTGTGCATCCAGGTGATGACACCAATGCAGTTGTCATCGGCGCTGGCATCTAACATCACCCGGCGAATAGACTCGGCGGTCTTAACTACCGGCTTCCAAATCAGATTTACCGGCGCGGTGAGGCCGCCCTTGATTGCATAGGCCACCTGCTGCGACTGAGCCGCAACCTGCGCCAGCGTCTCTTCGCCGTAAAGCGACTGACTGCCGGTGAGGAACCAGATTTCCTTAGGTGCGTTGTTTTTTGGCATTCATATCTCCGATGACTTGGGCCGCAGTCTGCGGCGAAGGCTGTTTTTTGCTGGCCTACTGGCCGTAAACGTTTTGATAGCGGTTGTATAGGGAGTCGATTTTGTCCTGCGGGATTCGCACCTCTGGACCTAGTTGGAGTGCGATTGAGGCGCTCTTGGCAACGTCCTCGCACATCACGGCGGCCTTGACCGCAGCCTTTGCGCTTGCACCGATGGTGAAGACTCCGTGGTTTTGCATTAGTACCGCGGGCGAACGGTGACCGGTCAGGGTTTCGACAATTCCGCGCCCGATGCTGTCGTCGCCGATTATTGCGAACGGGCCCAGAGGAATGTCGCCTCCAAACTCATCGGCCATCGCAGTCAGAATGCAAGGGATCGGCTTTGCCGCGGCAGCCCAGGCGGAGGCATAGTTGGAGTGGGTGTGGACCACACCGCCCACCTCGGGCATATTGCGGTAGACGTAGGCGTGTGCGGCGGTGTCGCTTGATGGCGAAAGCTCACCCTCGATGACGTTGCCGTCCAGGTCGCACAAAATCATATCTGCCGGCCCAAGCTGCGAATACAGCACCCCACTCGGCTTGATCAGAAACCTGTCTTCGCCAGGAATGCGGGTCGAGACATTTCCGCCGGTCCAGATAACCAGATTGTTTGTGACCAGAGCCTGATGCAGATCTGAAAGTTCCTGACGCAGCTGGGGATAACTATTCACCGATCGAAACCTCTCGCTTGAGCGCCTTCAGGCGCTTCATTACATTGTTTGCGCCGCGACCAAAGTAGTCGTGCAGCAATTCGTATTCGCGGTAAAGCCTGGCATAGGCTTCGGTAGCAGCGGGTCGGGGCTGGTAAACAGCGCGGTTCACCTTGCCCATTACCTCGGCGGCGGCACGCACCGATTCGAACTCCCCCGCGGCCACGGCAGCGTGAATGGCCGAACCCAGAGCGGGACCCTGCTCGCTCGCCACGGTTGAAAGCGGAAGCCCCAGGACATCGGAGTAAAGCTGCATTAGGAACTGGTTCTTGAGCAGACCACCGGCAACGATGAACTCCTTTACCGGAACCCCCGAAGCGTTGAAGGTGTCGACGATTTTCTTGGCGCCGAAGGCCGTGGCCTCAAGCAGTGCCCGGTAGACCTGTTCGGGACGAGTGGTCAGCGTTAGACCGAGCACCGTTCCACTCAGTTCGTGATCCACTAGAACCGAACGATTGCCACTGTGCCAGTCGAGGCCCACCAATCCGTGTCCACCGATTGGCTCCTCAGCCGCAAGGTCGGTCAGGTACTGGTGCACACTCTTGCCAGCCTCGGCCGCAGCATCGAAGCACCTTTGAGGCACCTGATTGTTCACGTACCAGGCGAAGATGTCACCGACACCCGACTGACCGGCCTCGTAGCCATACAGGCCAGAAACTATTCCGCCATCAACCACGCCACACATTCCAGGAACCTCGGCGAGGGTGTCACCATTCATAACGTGACAGGTTGAAGTTCCCATGATGGCAACCATTTGGCCAGCCTCAGTAGCCTTTGCTGCGGGCGCAGCCACATGGGCGTCCACGTTTCCAACGGCAACCGCAATGCCCTCAGGAAGCCCGGTCCACTGCGCTGCCGCCGCGGTCAGGCCACCGGCACGCTGCCCTAGCTCGCCGATGGTGTGCTTGAGTTTTGACTCAGCAAAGTTTCCGAAACCAGGGCTCAGCGCTTCAAAGTAGCTTTCTGGTGGGTACTGGCCATCTTGGAGATTGCCCTTGTATCCGGCAGTGCAGGCGTTACGCACGTAGTTACCGCAGAGCTGCCAAACAATCCAGTCGGCGGCCTCCACAAAATGGTCCATCGCGTCGTAGACGTTGCGGTCCTCCTCGAACAATTGCAGGCCTTTGGCAAGTTCCCACTCGGATGAAATTTGTCCACCGTAGCGCGCCAGCCATGTCTGCTGAGTGTTGCGAGCAAGTTCGTTGATTCTGTCTGCCTGAGGCTGAGCCGCATGATGCTTCCAGAGTTTGGCGTAGGCGTGGGGGCGAGCCGCAAACTCTGGATGTGAGCTAAGTGCGCTGCCATCGGAGAAGGCGGGCAAAATGGTGCAAGCGGTGAAGTCGGTTGCGATGCCAACAACTTGGTTGGGGTTGATACCAGCCAGACGAACAGCTTCGGGAACCGCCACCTTGAGAACCTCAACGTAATCGGCAGGGTCTTGCAGAGCCCACTCCGGGGGCAGAGCCGCACCGGTCGTAGCAAGCGTCGTGTCCATCACTGCATGGGGATAGTCCAGAACAGCCGAAGCGACTTCGAGACCATCGGAGGCTCTAACTACCAGGGCGCGGCCAGAAAGAGTGCCGTAGTCGACACCGATTACAAAACGGTCATGGTCGGAAATCGCGGGTGTAGATTCTGCATTCACAATAGAAATGTTATCGCTAACATTTTGGCCGAAAGCAAACCCAAAGGCCGATTTCCAAGAAGTTACCTATTTGTTAGGCGCGGCAGTTGACGATCTAACCACCAGTTTGGGCAGGACATCCTCATGTGCTGCGAGGGTAGAACCAGATACGGCATTCAAAAGCAGTTTCATGGCGTGCTGTCCCAAGCCGGCAAAATCTTGTGCCACCGTAGTGAGAGCCGGGTTGTAGAACTCGGTTTCGTCCTGATTGTCAAAACCAACGATGCTCAGTGCCTGCGGAACCGCAATGCCATTTCGGGCAAATGCAGTTATCAAACCCAGGGCGGTTTGATCATTGGCGGCAAAGACAGCCGTAACCTCAGGGAAGTCGGCAATGAGCCGCAGACCGGCCTCGAAACCAGAGCGAGCACTCCAATCACCCTCGATGACTGGCAAACGCTGCAATCCACGAGCGGCCAACTCTAACTCGTATCCTCTGGCGCGAGCCTTCGCCTCGTACCAGGTGAATGGCCCAGAAACGTGCGCAATCTTGCTGTGCCCGAGTTCGGCTAGATGCGCTACAGCCAACCTTGCTCCCGCAATATTGTCGATCGAAACAGAAGATGCATCTGCCGATTCGGTTGCGTCAATCGTGATCAACGGCATTCCCAGCAGCATCGGTCGATAGGTTTCTAGGATCGAGTCCTGCGGAGCAATGATGATCATGCCATCCACGCCAAGTTGCTTTAGATGTTCGATTGCATCCAAAACGGCCTGGCCATCCTGGGCATCTACCGCAACAACGACCATGAAGTAGCCAGCGGCGCGGGCCTCAACTTCCATGGCGTGAGTCATGCTGGACGGACCAAAAAAGGCCGAATCGGAAACCAAGACACCGAGCATTCGGCTCTTCGATGTTGCAAGCGCTCTGGCAGCCATACTTGGACGATAACCCAGCTCTTGAATGGCCGCAAGGACCCTGTCGCGAGTCTCAGGTTTGGTATTTCCACTCTCGTTGATTACGCGCGAAACGGTCTGATGGGACACCCCGGCAAGTTTTGCCACATCGTACATGTTGGCGGTCTTTTGCGTCATGGAATAACCCTACCCACGGCGCGGGTGTGAGCGGTAACCCGCGCAAGGCTAAACCCCCGCCGAATTGAATCGACGGGGGTTTAGCTACTACCCAGTTACTACTTCTTGTTTGGCTTGTAGTTGTCAAACACATCGGCGCCAAACGGAACCAAACCGGTCTGTGCAGCATAGCCAAGGTGACCCAGACCATCGGTTCCACCTGTGGTCAGGCCAAGCAGGTCTTCGTAGCTGCGCAGCGCCGAGAAGTGGTTGTATGCACCGGTGTTGTTCACGGTTCCAGGCTTGATGTACTTGCTGTTCAACAGCAGTGCACCCACCTGGCCACCACCAGGGTACTGACCAGCGGCGGTAGCGGCAGCCAGGTAGTGAACCTTTACCAGCAGCGGGCTGAGTCCAGGGTTACCACCGGTGTTTGGACCTGCTGGCTGACCTGGCAAAGCTGCGAAGTCGTTGGTCGGACCCGACTCGTCGAAGGTTAGAACGATCAGCATCTGACCGGCCTTGTAGGCAGGCGAGCTCATGATGAAAGGAATCCAGTGCTTCAACCAGGTGTCGCCAGCGCTTAGGCCGGTTCCGCCAGCGTTGTTTTCGGCATCAGGACCAACGCACTTTGCGTCGTGTGCATCGTTGCAAAGGTTAGGAGCGATGAACGAAAACGCTGGGGTGGTCTTGATGCTGGCGAAGTCGGTAGCCAGGTGACCCTGGAACATGTCCTTGTAGCCGTACTTTCCGGTGCTTACGGTGCCCAGTGGAACAACCTTGGCGTCACAGTTCTTCTGGTTGTCGATAACCGAGTGGAAGTACAAGAAACCGGTGTGGCGGGTGGCGTACTGGTCGGTAGCCGAAGCCGAGTTGGAGTTGTCCTGGCCGTTGATTGGAGGGTGCGCACAGGTGGTTCCACCCATTGGGTCCACGGTTCCGTAGTCGCGGGCTGGGTCGTTACCCATGTCTTCGGCGTACATCTTCCAGGTGCTGGTGAGGCCAAGCTTCTTCTGGGCGGCATCCAGCTGGTCTCCGATGGTCTTCACCGAAGCAGGGAAGACACAGCCGTTGCCGACTACCTGACCGCCATCGGTTGGGGTTGCAGGAGTCACGTCGGTGAAGGCACCAAGGATCTTGGTGCTGGCCAGAGTCGAGGCATCGATGCAGTCGCTGTTCTGGTCTGCGGTTGGAGCCTGGCCGGAGACCTGCGAGATGTAGTTTCCCTGGCTGACGTGGCTGGTAGCAAAGTAGTTAGGGATAACCTGACCCTGAGCGGCCAGGGTGGTGTTCAGGTAGGTGGCAACCGAGCCGGCACCGAAGTTCTTGCCGTATGGGCTGTTCTCAAGGTCGATCACAACGATGTTCTTGATCAGGCCAGCTGGAAGAGCCGCGCGCGATACCGCAGCGTCAGCACCCTGAGCGAAAGTGAAAATAGCACCCGCTGCTACAGCTGCGGTAGCGAGAACAGATGCGATTGGGACAATGGTTTTCTTGAATGACTTAGTGTTCATGCCCACAGGCTAGATAACTCACCTAGCCGAAGGGTGAATCGCCATATTCATCAGGTGAACAGGTAGGAAACATTAGGTTCGTCCTGCCAGTGCGCGATCAATGCACTGCATATGCCGGTCCCAAAATTGCAGCCGTCGCCGAGAGTTTGCCGCCGGATTTGGGATTAGTCTTTAGGCACTCAACAACTTAGGAGAAACATGAAGGCAACCTACATGTACGGCAGCGGCGATGTCCGCGTTGAAAACGTCAGCTACCCAACCATCCTGAAGCCAACCGATGCAGTCATTCGCACCGTTGTTGCCTGCGTCTGCGGCAGCGATCTGTGGGACTACTACAACTTCCCTGCCGGTCGCGAGCGCGTTGCCAAGGGCCATGAGACCCTAGGCTTGGTTGAAGCGGTTGGCGCCGATGTCAAGAACTTCAAGCCCGGTGACCTAGTGGTCGTGCCATTTGTTGCCTCCTGCGGTACCTGCGATTTTTGCCAGATGGGACTTCAGACTTCGTGCCGCTCGATTGAATTCTTTGGTCACGATGGCGGCGCAGCGCTGCAGGCCGAGGCGGCACGCATTCCGCACGCAGATGGAACCATGGTTAAGCTGCCTGTCGCAGCTGATTCGCCTCTCATTCCATCGCTGCTTACGCTTTCCGATGTGCTCTGCACCGGCTACCACGCAGCAGTCACCGCCGGGGTTCGCCCAGGCGACACCGTGACCGTAATCGGCGATGGAGCGGTTGGCCTTTCGGCCGTAATCGGCGCCAAGAAGAAGGGTGCTGAACGCATCATCTTGGTCAGCCGCCACGAGGCTAGAAGCGCACTGGGTCGCGAATATGGCGCCACCGACATTGTCACCGAACGCGATGCCGAGGGCATTGCCCGCATCAAGGATCTAACCAATGGCGATGGCACCCACCGAGTGCTTGAGGCAGTCGGCACCCAGAGCGCAATCGACATGGCAATTGCCGTCTGTCGCGCCGGAGGATCAGTTGGTCGAGTTGGTGCTGCGCAGTATCAGAATGTCCCGCTGGACTTTGGAACCATCATGCGCAACATCACCGTCACCGGTGGCGTGGCTCCGGCACGTCACTACATCGAGGAACTGATGCCTGACATCCTGGATGGCACCATCAATCCCGGCAAGATGTTTGACATGACGGTCGGCATCGATGACATTGCCACCGGTTACAAAGCGATGGCCGACCGCACCGCTATTAAGGCTTTAGTTCAGTTCTAAAAAGTTGTGTTGATTGGGCCGGTCGCTTTGACCGGCCCAATCTTTTTAACGTCTATTCGGTTCTCTTGCGGAGAGTGAAGGCTCCAAGCAAGAGCGAACCAAGGCAAACAGCTGCAACAATCCAAATCTCGGTCATGATCGTGCCGCTGTCGGCTCCATCGGAAATTAGGGTAATCGAACGAAGTGCGTGAGTAAGCGGCAGCCAGTCCGAAATGGAGCTGAGCACGTCGGGCATCTGAGACTGTGGCACAAATAGCCCGCCCAAAATAATCTGAGGGAAAATGAAGGCCGGCATGAACTGAATTACCTGAAACTCAGTTTGGGCGAAGGCCGACGCAAGCAGCCCAAGCGCCATGCCGCAGATAGCATTGGCCCAGGCGGCCAATAGCAGCAGCCAGATGTTGTCGACCTTGAGCCCGCACACCAATACCGCAAAAGTTTGGGTGATTGCGGATTGCAAGATTGCCATTAGGCCAAAGGCGAGCGCATAACCGATTATGAATTCATCGCGACGCATGGGCGTGGTCAGGAATCTTTCCAGAGTGCCACTTCGACGTTCCCGAAGGGTGGTGATGGAAGCGGCGAGGAACATAACCACGAATGGGAATAGGCCTACCAGCCTGGGCCCAATGTGGTCGAATAGCTGCTTCGAGTTGAGCATCCACGCGAACAAGCCGGTCAGCAGTGAAGGCACCAAAAACATTAGAGCTACAGTTCGACGATCACTTCGAATCTGCAACAGCACGCGTCCTGAAATTGCAATGGTTCTTCCTAAAGACCCGAAAAACGAGTTCATGCTGACACCCCCTTCGCCAGCGCCAGGAATGCATTTTCAGCGGTTGTGGAGTTGGTCTGCAGGAGGATGTTGGCAAGTGTGTCGTTGGCGATAACTCGTCCATCGCGCATAAAAATCAGAGTGTCGCAGCGCTCTGCCTCGTCCATGACATGGCTAGAAACCAGGATCGTTTGCCCCTTATCCGCCAGCCGTCTAAAGATGGCCCAGATTTCGGAGCGCAAGACTGGATCTAGCCCAACGGTAGGTTCATCCAAAATCAATAACTCGGGTGAACCCAACATTGCAATTGCCAGAGAGACGCGGTTTCGCTGACCGCCCGAAAGCGAACCGACTTGGCGATTCTCCAGACCTTCAAGTCCAACCTCGGCAATTACTTCGCCAACCCTGGGTGCTGGGGCTCCAAGCATTGTCTTCGCAAACCGCAGATTTTGTAAAACGGTCAAGTCATCAAAGACGCTTGAAGCCTGGGTGGCGTAAGCCACTCTGGTCTCGAGTGCGGAGGAACCAGGTGTCGAGCCCAAAACGCTGAGCTTCCCAGATACGCCGGCCTGAACTCCGACCAGCGCCCTCATGAGCGTGGTCTTGCCCGCGCCACTTGGACCAAGCAGGCCAATGATTTGGCCCGCCTGCAGGCTTAGATTTAGATCCTGAAGCACTAGGGTTTTTCCTCGGGAAACCCTGACCCCTTCGAATTCTGCAACGCTACCCATAGCCAAAGCCTATGCCTTTGCATGCAGGTACGTACCGTAAAGTTTTGGTTAGTTTCGCGCTTGCAGATTGGCATGTCATCCAATTACGAATGAGGTTCACTTGAGTTCCATCGAGCGGATTGCCGCCCACCTTGCGGATGGCCGAGAGCTTTTCTATTTCAACGATGCCGGGTCAACCCTTGGCAGTCATCGCAGGGCTGATGGCCGCGAGCCTCTCCCCCGCCCACCCGTGGCGCAGATGCGTCTCGATAGCCTGACTGCCGAGTGGGTTTCGGTTGCCGCCGCGCGTCAAAATCGCGCCTTCCTGCCACCCGCTCATCAGTGCCCGCTCTGCCCGACAACAGCCGACAACCTCTCCGAAATTCCAGATCACTTCGATGTCGCGGTTTTCGAAAACAAGTCGCCATCGTTTGGACCCGCTCTGCTGCTGGAGGACGACGAAAACTATGCCGTGGTTCCAAACCTAAATTTGGGCTCGGTGCGAGATTCGATTGGCCGCTGCGAGGTTGTGGTTTTCAGCCCAGAGCACGAAGGTTCGCTGGCCAGCCAGAGCGTTAATCGAGTGCGAACCGTTATCGAAGCCTGGACCAACCGAACCGACGACCTTCAGCGTCTCGCCGGCGTCCGCCAGGTTTTTCCATTTGAAAATCGAGGCCAAGAGATTGGCGTGACCTTGCATCACCCGCACGGGCAGATCTACGCCTATCCGTATGTGACCCCGCGCACCACGCGTCTACTGCAAAGCATCGAGCGCTTCGGCCCAGACCTGTTTGCCAAGACACTAGCCTTCGAGCAGGCCAGCGAAAGAGTGCTGGTGCGTGGTGAACACTTCACCGCATACGTGCCATTTGCCGCTCGCTGGCCCATCGAGGTGCACCTGCTGCCGCATCGGCAAGTGGGCAACTTCGTCGAACTCACCGATGACGAGCGCGACGAATTGGCGCACAGTTACCACCGAATCCTCAATGCCATTGACCGCCTTTACGAAACCCCGACGCCTTACATTTCTGCTTGGCACCAGGTACCCCTTGTCGCTGCCGGGGCTGACGTTAGATTGCAGCTGCAAATCACCTCGCCGCGACGAGCTGCAGACAAGTTGAAGTACCTTGCAGGCTCCGAGTCGGCTATGGGTGCTTTCATAGCCGACCTCCCCCCGGAGACAACCGCCGGACTATTGCGAGAGGCATTGGCAGACCTGTGACAATCGCACCCGAAGCATCCAAGCACACCGTTGCCGCCGGTTTCGAAAGGCTCTTTGGCTACCGCCCAGCCGGGGTCTGGAGTGCACCCGGACGCGTGAACCTCATCGGTGAGCACACCGACTACAACCTTGGCTTTGTGCTGCCGTTTGCCATCAACCATCGCACCTTCGCGGCAATGGCTTTGCGCCCCGATGGCATTGCCAGAGTTGCCACCAGCTTCGCACCCACAACCGTCGAAATCCCGGTGTCCGAGATAGCCAGCGATACAGTTTCGGGTTGGAGCGCCTATCCACTAGGTGTTGCCTGGGCCATGCAACAGCAGGCTGGCATGCAGCAAACCGGCTTTGATCTTTATATCGAGTCTGATGTGCCGGTAGGGGCCGGGCTGTCCTCTTCGGCAGCAATCGAATGTTCGGTTGCGGTGGCACTCAATGAGCTCTGGGAAACCAAACTCGACCGTTCACAACTTGCCCGAATCGGGCAACTAGCCGAGAACCAGATTGTCGGCGCACCCACCGGGATCATGGATCAGAGCGCCTCGATGTTGGGCGAGCTGGATCACGCAGTATTTTTGGACTGCCGAGATTTGACCACCAAAAACATCGACCTGGGCTTTGCACGGGAGGGCCTTGAGCTGCTCGTGATCGACACCCGCGTGGAACATCGTCACGCCGATGGCGGCTACGCCAGTCGCCGTGCAGCCTGTGAGGCTGGTGCGGCGGCACTCGGTTACTCCAGTCTGCGCGAGGCTTCTGCGCACGACCTGGAACGCGCCGCGGAACTACTAGACGAAGAGACTTTCCGTCGGGTCCGGCACGTGATTACCGAAAACGACCGAGTCCTGGAAACAGTGCGGCTGCTCCAAAGCGAAGGCCCTAGAAGCATCGGTGGCTTGCTGCATGCCTCGCACGAGAGCATGCGCGATGACTTCGAGATCAGCATCGACGAGCTGGACAGCGCGGTTGAGACTGCAATGCTCCACGGAGCAATCGGTGCCCGAATGACCGGTGGCGGTTTCGGCGGAGCAGCCATTGCGCTGTGCCCCATTGAGCGAATCAGCGAAATCTCGCGGGCCATTGCGGCAGAGTTCGAAATTCTCGGCTACGCCAAACCTAATATTTTTGCAGTCTCGGCCTCGTATGGAGCCAAAAAAGAAGGCTGACCGCCATCTGGTCTTGGCCCAGCATCACAGGCATCCGCGCTACCGATTTGGGTCCTGCCTAGGCTTTGATATGGTTGAAGAATGACCAAGAGAACTCGCCCATGGGGTTACCAAGACGTTGTTGACGGCGCCCAGCCAGACTGGGAGCTCCATCCAGACACCATCGCAATTCGTGGCGGACTAGCCCGAAGCGGTTTTGGCGAGACAGGTGAGGCCCTGTATCTGACATCGGGGTTCACATATGACAGCGCCGAGCAGGCCGAGAGCGCCTTCATGGAGGAGACCGCTCACCACCTATACTCGCGCTTCAGCAATCCAACCGTTGCCATGTTTGAAAACCGACTGGCACTGCTGGAAGGCGCCGAAGCTTGCTTTGCAACCGGCACCGGCATGAGCGCCATGTTCTCTGCGGTGGCCAGCCTGGTCAAGAATGGCGACCGCGTTGTGGCCAGCGCCTCGATGTTTTCGTCCTGCTATGTGATCCTCACCGAAATCTTGCCTTCGTGGGGCATCACCACCGTGCTGGTGGAAGGCACTGATGAGGCGCACTGGGCCAAGGCTCTGAGCGAGCCGACCAAGGTCGTCTTCATCGAAAGCCCCAGCAACCCGCTGATGGAAATTGTCGACATTGCAATGGTTAGCAAGCTCGCCCACAAGGTTGGCGCAACCGTTGTTGTGGACAACGTAATGGCCTCGCCGGTTATGCAGAAGCCGCTGGCACTTGGTGCCGACGTTGTCATGTACTCGGCCACCAAGCACATCGATGGCCAGGGACGCGTCTTGGGCGGAGCCATCCTGGGTACCCGCGATTACATCAAGAACACAGTTCTGCCGTTCACCCGCCACACCGGGCAAAACATGAGCGCATTCAACGCCTGGGTGCTGCTGAAGAGCCTCGAAACCATGCAGATGCGAGTTGAGCGGATGAACGAGAATGCGCTTGCCGTGGCCGAATTCCTCAGCACCCACCCAAAGGTGGAAAGCGTTTCCTACCCATTCCTTCCCGGCAACAAGAACTACGACGTTGCAGTCAAGCAGATGGCTGGAGGTGGCAGCACAGTGTCGTTCAAGGTTGTCGGTGGCAAGGAAGCCGCCTTCAAACTGATGAACGGACTCACCGTTATCGACATCAGCAATAACCTGGGCGATAGCAAGACTCTTGCCACCCACCCGGCCAGCACAACGCACAAGCGTCTGGGCCCCGAAATTCAGGCCAAGATGGGCGTGACCGCAAACCTCATTCGCATGAGTATTGGCCTAGAAAACAAAGCCGACCTGATTGCCGATCTTCGAAAGGCTCTGGGTTAGCGATAACTGGCGATTGCCGCTACCGCAGCCTGGATTGAATCTGGGCTGCAGGCAAAGTTGATGCGAACAAACTGGTCGTAACTTGGACCGTGTTCTGAACCTGGGACGAGAGCGATTTTATGCTCAGCCAAGATTCGCGCCGCCGGGTTGGTGCCCAAATTGAGCGAGCTCAGGTCTAGCCAAGCCAGGTAGCCGCCCTGCGGCACCCAGTATGGAATGGTTGGCAGCTGCTCGGAAACCAGTTTGGTGAGTAGATCACGGTTGCTTTGGTTTGCCTCAACCGCGGTGTGAAGCCATTCGTCGCAGCCACTGTAGGCCTCTGCCATTGCAAAGCCGCCTAGGATTCCCGAGCGCCAGTGGATTGCGGGTTCAACGCCAGCAGTTTTGGCGGACATGGTCTCGCTCTGAGTGACAATCACACTTGCCTTCAGGCCTGCCAGGTTGAACGACTTGCTGGCCGCAGTAACCACTACACCAACCTCGCGAGCGGCATCCGAAACCGCCAACCAGGGCACAAACTTTTGATCTGCGTAGGTGAGCGGAGCATGAATTTCATCGCTGATAACCGTGACTCCATGCTGGAGGGCAAGCTCGGCTATGGCCGCCAACTCTTCGCGGGCGTGCACCCGGCCCATCGGGTTTTGGGGAGAGCAAAGCAACAGGAACTTGGCACCGGCCTCGAAAGCCGCGGCGATGCCAGCTACGTCCAAACGCCAGGTCTCGGAATCTGGCACCATCGGCACATCAACCAACTGGCACTTGGCTTCTTTTACCCAGCCATAAAACGACGAGTAAACCGGGGAATTGATCACCACGGAATCGCCTGGCTGGGCCAGGGCTCGAAGGATTTCCACAGTACCCACACCCACATCGGTGGCGATGCGAATTTGCTTTGGATCTGGCTGCCAATTCCAGTGTCGATTGGCGAAACCCGCGAGCGCCTCCCCCACCTCAGGGATTGGCCCGAGATAGCCTATGTCGCTGCGTTGGATGAAGTCGATCAGCAACGCCTTGATGCTGGGGGCGATCTCGTAGTCCATTTCTGCCACGTGCATTGGAATCACATCGGCAGGGTACCGGCGCCACTTGCTGGAGTGGCGATCGCGAAGCTGGGAAAGCGGCCGCATCAGGCCAGATTCATCAAACATTTATCTATTCAAGCAGACACTTAGGTGCGCCTTGCTTTTGTTACCTAGGAGTGCAAACTAGGTTGAAACCATGAAGGTCGTAAACCGTGAGCAGCTCGCCAAGATTCTTAGCGCTCTTCCCCATAACCCAAGAGTTGTGGCCTCCGGCAATTTCGCCTCACCCAGCGCCCTGCTGAGCGTTTTAGATGCCAGCGTTCCGGAGTTCAAGCTGCACATGCTGAACGCTCAAAACGGCATCCCCGATCGCGAGGGAATCACCTACGAATCGTCGTTCGTGGGCCCTGGAATGCGCAGGCATCCGCGCCTGGTCTACATTCCCAGCCGCCTCAGTCTGGTGCCGGTGCTGTTTCGTGACCACTATGTGCCCGATGTGGTACTGCTTCACACCAGTGAACGCAGGCACGACACGGTGAGCCTGGGAACCGAGGTCAACATCCTTCCCGCCGCCATCGAAGCCGCAAAGGAGCGCGGCGGGCTGGTGATTGCCCAGTCGAATCCTCAAATGCCCTACACCTACGGCGATGCCCAACTCTATGAGCACGAAATCGACTACCTACTGGAGGTGGATGAGCCGCTTCCCACCAAGCCAACTACTCAATTCACCGAGGTGACTCGCAACATCGGTGACCGCATTGCTGCGATGATCAGCGATGGCTCCACGCTGCAGCTGGGAATCGGGGCGATTCCAGACAGCGTCTTGAACACGCTGGTTGACCGCAAGAAACTTCGGATCTGGACTGAGATGTTCTCCGATGGTGTCCTAGAGTTGCATCGGCGCGGCGCGCTCGATGAGGACATCCCCATCACTGCCTCATTCATTTTTGGCAGCGAAGAGCTCTATCAGTGGCTCAATCTCAATCGTTCAGTTCGCATGCTCCGCACCGAGAAGACCAATGATCCCGGCCAGATAGCACGCCAGGCCAAGATGACCAGCATCAATGCTGCATTACAGGTAGACCTGTTCGACCAAGCCAATGCCAGCCACGTGAATGGCCAGATTTACAGTGGCTTCGGTGGCAGCACCGACTTCATAGTTGGCGCGCTTCACGCGCGCGGTGGCGCCAGTTTCATGGCGCTTCCCAGCTGGCACCCCAAAGCGAATAAGTCCAGCATTGTGCCAAGGCTCACCGAGAATGTCACCAGCTTCCAGCACAGCTATGTTGTGACCGAAAACGGAGTGGCGGATTGTTTCGGGCACAGTCTGCAGCAGCAGGCTAGCGCCCTTATCGAGCAGGCCGCCCACCCATCGGCGCGCGAAGAACTGCGAGAGGCAGCAAGCCGGCTTGGGATATTGACGAAGCCCTAGACCAGCTTTTTAGGCAGCCGAAATGGGGCCGCGAACGTTTGCCGAAGTAGCGCACGTTGGCGCCAAAAAACGATGAAGGCAATGGCAAAGTAGGCAACCGCCATCCAGAGGCGCACCCCTTCGTCTGGGATGACAAATGAAACCAGAAATAGCCCTAGCAGAGCAATCGCGCCGCGCAACCCCAGCCTGAGACCAAGGATAAGCGCGATACCCATCAGAGTTTGGGCGGTGGTCAGCAGGAATTCCTCGGACTGACGGCCGTCCATGGGGATGGCTGCCGAGCCGCCGCCAACCACGTAGGCGATTGGAAGCGAACCAGCCAGTGCAGTCCACTGATTGACCTTGCTGCTGATGAGAATGGCCAGTCCCAGCTCGGGCTTGCGCTTAGCTGCAAACAATAGGGCAAGGCTAAACTCTGGGGCCTCCGACGCCAACGGAGCCAACCACTGCACCAAGAGGTATTGATTGACGCCAAGGGCCTGACCCGCAGCAATGAGGTTGTGGGCAAATGGCTCGGCGCAGGCCAGGATGATGCCTGCTGAAAGTAAGAACACTGCAGCGATGAAAACCCTGCGCCCCCATTTTGGCAGTGCGCCCACCAGGGCCGCCGTGCCTTCCAATTCGGGCTCATCGCGTTGGGCATGCGACTGACGCCAGAGGTAGGCCACAAAGATCATTACCAGCACCACGCCCACCAAAAGGTGCAGGCTGCCGGTGGCTGGAATGATGATTGCAACCATGGATGCAATCAGCAAAAAGCCGAGGTCTGTCCTCGCCTCTGAATCGAGCGAGATGCCAAAATCTGCCTTGGCATAGTCGTCGATGGAAGCATCAGACTTTGCCCGTTTGCGGTTGGCACCTCGAAGCGCAAGATAGCCGATCAAAGCCACTACCGGCCAACCGAACCCCAGCAGCAGACGGTTTGCTCCGGTTACATTTGCCGAGGCGTATTCGGTGAGAGTTGGATCGCTGCCCGCAGCAAAAGCAAAGTAAATGCTCACCACGTACTCGGGCAATATGGTGACGATTGCCAGCAAACCAACCGCCAGGCCACCGGCTAAATCTAGTTCGGCGGCCTCGCCCACCCATCCCAGCATGAAGGCTGCTGCAACAATGGCTACACCCGAAACCAAGGCACCCGGAACGGGCTCTGGCTGCCAAAAACCAAGCTGCGCCGAAAGCGCAGGCACAGCGATGGCCAGGCAAAGGAAGAAAGGCGCCAGAAGCCTTGCCCAGAATCGAGCCGAAGATACGGAAATGTTCATGAACCCAAGTTTAAAATGCGCACGCCCCACGAGCCCTTCCATTCGACTTCTGGGGATAACCAGATCAAATCGGTTCCGCTATTGAAGTTGTTGGCGGGCCCGGTGACCGGTTCGATTGCGATGGCAAGTGTGTCGCCGTATGGGCCCGAGAATTCGCGGGTGGCAAAGACGTGACAGTAGTTGAACTCGGGACCCTGCCAAATGTCCAGGGCATACCTACGACCGCTTAATCTGGCATGGAAAATACCATCAAGCCCTCTGTGTAAACCGCCGTAGGTGTTGTCCATGTGTAGTAGTCCCACATCTTGACCACTGCGCAGATCAAAGCGGTGACGCACAGTGGAAACGGTGGCATTGGGCAATAGGCGCTTGTCGGTTTCCACAATGGTGTCGGCTGGAACTACGACGGTGGCAGCGGCCAGGTCGTCTTTACCAACGACAAAATAGGGGTGGGCGCCCGTTGCAAAAGGTGCCGGTTCGTTAGAGCGATTGGTGGCCCGGTGGATAACTGAAATTCCCTCTTCAACCAACCTGTACTCCACAGAGTAGTCAAGCAGGTAGGGGTAGCCGTCAGTGGCCAGAATCTGTGTGCCCAAAACCACAAAGTTGGCACCCTGCGAAAGAACTTCGAATTCCACGTCACCGGTGAACCCATGCAGCGCGTTGTGATACTTCGGTTCGTTGATGGGCACCTGACGCTCGACGCCGTTCTGGGTCCAAACACCGTCGGCAATGCGGTTGACCCAGGGGGCCATCACGATGCCCGCCGACCACGGAACTGGATAGCCCTGCTTTACCGGCTGAATGAACTCAACCATCGAGCGCTGCAGCGAAACCAGTTGGGCTCCGCGAGTGCCAATACGTGCCAGCATCGGGCCATGGTGCGGAGATTGGAAATGAAGCTCGATCAGAGTCATCTGGGCCTACTTGGTTGAGCTAGGGCTGGGAGCAGCCGTTGGGGTTACCTGCGTTACGGGGCCGAGGGCCAAGCCACATCGGTAGAAGCCGGTGACCAGATTGTCGATGGCGTCCTTGGCGTTGTCTGCCACATTTGGGCCGAGAGCGTAAACGGCAAACAGCAGAGTCGAGCCATCCTTGGGCTGAATGTAACCAACCAGGGTGTAGCCGTGTTTGATCCAGCCAGTCTTTGCGAAGACGTGTCCATCGGCGTCTACGTTGGCGCCTTTGAAGCGCGACTGCAGTGAGCCAGACTCACCGGCAACGGGAAGCGACTGCTTTACCACTGCCAGATTTCCAGCCGAGGCTGCAATCTGCTTCATCAGCTTGATCATGAACGCTGGGCTGACCGCATTCTGCGTGCTCTCGCCCGAACCATCCATGATGGTGATGCCGGTGGTGTCTAGCCCGAGGGTTGCGAGCGCCTTTTTTGTCGAGGCATCGATGGATGCGAACGAACCATCAAAGCCCTGGTCAAGCGAAACCAAGCGAGCAAGCGCCTCGGCCTGAGTGTTGTCGCTGACCGAAAGCATGTGGCTGATCCAGTTGCTGATTGGCTGCGATTGAACGGTTGCAATTTGGGTGGCGGTCTGGGGCAGGGTTCCGGTCACTACGGTTGCACCGGTTGCGATAGCGCCGATGGTGGTCTTCAGCGCATTGCCCGCAGTGATTTCTGGAGTTCCGGAACGCGGCGAGGTTTCCTTGGTCGGATCCTTGCGGTCGCCGTCCACCTGAAGTGCACTGGTGAGGCTCAGGTAACCGTTGGTGCGTTCGGTGGGGTCTACCCCGGCAAGCCACTGCGGACCGGTGAATAGCGAGCCATCGGCCACGATTTTGGTGATTGGAGTGGTGCCAAAGGTGCGGTTAATCTGCACGGCAAGGTCGTTAAGCTTTGGGCCATCCTGGTACACGCTCTGCTTGCCCGGTGCGGTTCGACTCAGGGTTACGTCGCCTCCGCCAACCAGGTAAATGGTGCCGGGGTCAGTTGCGTCTCGGTAGACCCGGGTTTGGACTCGGTAGTTTGGACCCAGAATTTGCATGGCAGCCGAGGCGGTCAACAGCTTCATAGTTGAGGCCGTGGCAGAAGCCTGCTCACCCTTGTAGTCCAGCAAAACCTGCTCATTAGCCGCATTGACAACCATGGCCTGAAGGTTTCCAAAGCGTTGGTCGTTTGCCAAATCCTGCACCGAGCACAGGGAGGCACTTGGGCTGGCGCTGGCAGAATTCATTGCCCCGCCACCGGTGGAACCACCCGCGCTGGTGGTTGGCGTAACCTTTATGCCGCTAACGCTAAAACCGGCGATGACGAGTGCCAAAACTGCAACACCCACACCAGCCCCGATGAGCGTTTCCTTTAGATATGCAAAGCGCTTGGCTTCAGACATGCATCTCCCAGTTAATTCGCCCGCAGGCGCAACAAGTTAGACCAAAAGGCCCTGCATCGATTGTAGTTTGCCCACCAAGCTGGCACTTCTAAACAAACCATAAACTTGAACCATGAAGCGCACCGCGATAGTCACACTTTTTACTTCACTTCTATTGGCTCTGGCTCCACTTGGCGGCGCAGCCTCGGCACACGATGAGATTCTGGGAACCAGTCCGGCAGCCAATAGCACGGTTGCGGCGGGCGTCATCGATGTCTCAGTCACTTTCAACGAACCAATCATGGTCATTCCAGACAACGCGGGTGAGGCCATTGAGGTGGTCGGTCCGGAGGGCTCCGACTCCCAGACTTGGTCAAACGGCTGCACTACCGTGGCGGGAGCCAAGGTTTCCAGCCAGGTTGACCTAGACCAACCGGGCAAGTACACAGTCAACTGGCGAAGCGTCAGCAACGATGGCCACCCCAACGAGGGCAGTTTCGATTTCACAGTCAAGAATGACAGCGGCTACAAGAGTTCGGGATTGGTTGAACCCGGTCCGGACTGCGCAGCCGGAACCGCCACCCCAATCGCCATCAGCGCCAAGATCAACAAAAATACCGGCGCAACCAGCTCCACGCCGGCACAGGGAGATGCAACGCTCCCAATTGCCGTTGGCACAATCGCTGTGGTGGTCGTTCTAGTGGTCGGCTACGTTGCAATGCGACGTCGCCGAAAGAGCTAACTCAACCGTTTACTAGAGGCTAACGCGCTCGCCGATGTGCGGGACGTGTGACTTCCAGCCAAGCTGACTCTTAATTCGGTCGCCAAATACTTTGGCGGCACCTTCTTCGCCGTGAACCACAAACACAATGCCAGGCGCCTCGCTGGCACTTCCCAACCAGCGAATCAGGCCGTCGCTGTCGGCGTGCACGCTGAAGGACTGAATCTGCTCTATCTGAGCCTTCACAGGCACAAGCTCGCCGTGCATCTTGACATACTCTGCGCCATCGACCAGCGAACGCCCGCGTGTTCCAACCGATTGGTAACCAACCATAATCACGGTGTGAATGGGCTTTGGCAGCATGTCGCGCAGGTGGTGCACCACGCGACCTCCGGTGCCCATGCCGCTGGCGCTAATGATGATTGAAGGTGACTTTGGGTCGTTTATTGTCTTGGACTGCTCTGGAGTGAACAGCTCGACCAGAGTGCCGGGGTCAAATGGGTCGCGGCCATTCCATTCGCTGGCAACCTCCGGGCGAATTTCGGCTGAGCGATTATCGATCGCCTCGCGGTAGAAGGCCAGCGCCTTGAGCGCCATCGGAGAATCGGCATAGATGGGTACGCGCGGGATATTGCCGGCTTCCATTGCTTCGCGAAGCCGCACCAGGATGATCTCGGTGCGGTCCACCGCGAAGGCGGGGATCAGAACAGAACCACCACGGTTGATGGTCTGCGTGATCGACTCTTCAAAGCCGATTGTGGACGCGGGATGTTCGCGGTCGCCGTAGGTGCTTTCGGTTACCAAAGCGTCGAAGTGACCGGGCGGAATCTTCCCTGGAGCCACCAACAGTGGGTGGTCATCGCGACCCATGTCTCCCGTGAACATGAGGCGCTTGCCAAAGAATTCGATCTCTAGAAACGCGGCACCGAGGATGTGACCCGACGGGTGGAAAGTTACAAAAACCTCGTCGGCTAGGCGCACCCGCTTGCCGAAGTCTTGTTCCTGAAATAGTTTCAGCGTCTTCTCGACATCGGCTTCGTCGTAGAGCGCCACAGGGTTTTCGTGCTTAGAAAACTTCTTCTTGGCAGCATAGGCGGCATCTTCGGTTTGAATCCGAGCAGAGTCACGCAGAATTACCTCGGCCAGCATGCCGGTGTAGTGCGTGAGGTTGATTGAGCCACGGAAGCCGAGTTTCACCAAGCGGGGAAGGTAACCCGAGTGATCGAGGTGAGCGTGAGTTACCACAATGGCGTCGATGGTTGCCGGGTCAATCGGAAACGGCGCCCAGTTCTGCTCGCGGAGTTCTTTCAGGCCCTGGAACATTCCGCAATCCACCAGGATTCTGGTGTTTCCGTATTGAAGGAGAAAACGGCTGCCGGTGACCGTGCCTGCTGCTCCCAGAAATTGAATAAGCGGTTCTGAAACGTCTCTGTTGCTCATGGCGCAAGTCTATGCCCAGCATGCTGAGTGAAGGATTAAGTGCAAGAATCAAACCATGCGAGATTTCCTGAAGCGGTACTGGTTTTTGACAGCTACTGTGGTGGGGCTGCTCGCGGGTTTGGCACTTCAATGGGGCCACCAAGAGGTGCTTTCAGATGTCTGTTGGGGCCTTAGCGGTTTGGTCGGACTCATTCTCAGCACCCGATGGCTAATCGACGCCATCCGCCAGGGAGCGCTCGGTTCGGACGTGCTCGCGGTCATCAGTTTGCTGGCTACCGCAATAGTTGGAGAGTGGCTGGCAACCGCGGTCATCGCCCTGATGTTGGCCAGCGGCCGCGCGCTGGAAACCTGGGCAGAGGGACGCGCACACGCCCAGCTTGGGGCACTCCTCAAGCGAGCACCGCGGATGGCTGCCGTTGTGGCTGAGAATGGTAATGCCCAAAACACCCCGCTTGAGAACGTAAGAATCGGCACCAAGATCCTGGTCCGCAGCGGCGAGGTCGTTCCGCTGGACGGCAAACTTGTCACGGCCGGCACCTTCGATGAGAGCGCCCTCACCGGAGAACCGCTCCCCGTCTTTAGAGCTGCCAACACCGAGGTGGCGTCCGGAGTGGTAAACACCGATGGCGGGGTGCAACTCATCACTACCGCCGACAGCCAAAATTCGACCTATGCTGCACTAGTTCGACTGGTTGCCCAGGCGCAGGCCGAATCATCGCACGCTGTGAGACTGGCCAACAAATGGGCCGTGCGCTTTGTGCCGTTCGCCCTGCTACTGGCGGTTGGCACCTGGATTCTCAGCGGTGACTACCACCCTGCCGTAGCAGTAATCGTGGCAGCAACTCCCTGCCCACTGATCCTGGCCGTGCCGGTTGCAATCATCGCTGGCATGAGCAAGGCCGCGGGCAAGGGCGCAATCATCAAGGGCGGAGCGGCGCTGGAGCAACTGGCACGAGCCAAGGTGATTTTGCTGGACAAGACCGGCACACTGACCCACGGCGGCCCCCAGGTTACGGCCGCGGTTTTTGCCCCGGGGGCCTACGAACCAGAAATCTTAGGCTTTGCAGGTTCGCTGGAACAGCAGAGTCCGCACGTTGTCGCTCAGGCAATTCTGGGATACGCAACCCTTGCCAAAGCCGAGTTTTCTACAGCGACCGAGGTCTCGGAGCAACACGGAGTGGGCTTGACAGGCATGGTTGATGGGCACCGGGTTCGGGTTGGCCAGCCAGCCGCAAGCCTGCCCGAATGGGCCAACCTAACGCAGTCTTTGCTCGTGGCCATCGAAGTAGATGGTCAGCTCATGGGGCTGCTGGGCTTGGATGATCCGGTGCGCGAGGAGTCTCGCCAGACCATTTCAGACCTCCGTGCCATCGGCGTGGACAGAATGATCCTGGTGTCGGGTGACCGCCGCGCCACGGTGGAGGAAGTCGCCGCAACCGTAGGGGCCGATGGCTTCTACGCAGAGTGCACCCCCGAGCAGAAGCTGCAGCTGCTGCGCGACGAACGAGGCAAAACCAAGGGCACCGTGGTAGCAGTTGGCGACGGCATCAATGATGCCCCGGCACTCGCGGCGGCCGATGTGGGTGTTGCCATGGGCGCCCGCGGAGCCACGGCGGCAAGCGAGGCGGCTGACGTCGTGATCATCGAAGACTCAATTGGCCATTTGGCCGTTGCGGTAGACATCGCACAGGGTGCGAGAGCCAGAGCCCTGCAGGCTTCGGGATTTGGCATGGCTCTAGCAGTAGTTGCCATGCTGCTTGGCGCTTTTGGTGTCTTGGGCGCAACGCAATCGGCGATCACCCAGGAGTTCATCGATGCCAGCGCAATTCTCTGGGCACTGGTGCCGGCGCGAAGCCGCATCAAGGCGTAACTGAAAATAAAAGAGCGCTTGTTAGGGTTGGCACATGGAACTTCGCGAAGTGCAAATACCCTCAACCGATTCTGCTCTGTTGGGGCTGCTGGGCATTCCTGATGGCGCCGGACCCTTCCCTGTTGTGGTTGTTGTCCATGAGGTTTTCGGCATCGATGAATCGATGCGCGCCCAGGTTGCCAAGTTGGCGTCGCTCGGCTACCTGGCAATCATGCCCAACCTGTTTAGCCGCGGAGGTGCCCGCAAGTGTCTTACCGCAACTTTCAAAGCACTGACCGCACAAAAAGGTCAGGCCTTTGACGATGTTTCCGCCGCCCGCAGCTTTGCCCTGGCGCTCCCCCAGGCTTCCCCGAAAGTTGGCGTCATCGGCTTTTGCATGGGCGGTGCTTTTGCACTGGTTCTGGCCGGTCGTGGATACGACGTTTCTGCCGTGAACTATGGTCGACTTCCAGAAAATCTGGATGAAATTCTGTCCGTGGCTTGTCCGATCGTTGGCTCGTTCGGCGGGTCAGATTCATCGTTGAAGGGTGCGGCCGCAACCCTAGAAAATGCACTCACCCGGCACGACGTAAAACACGATGTGAAGGAATATCCCAACACCGGTCACGCTTTCATGAACCCAGTTCAAGCAGGGCCACCCCTGCTAAAGCCGATTCTGAAGCGGGTTCTTGGCATCGCACCAGCACCCGAGCAGGCCAAGGATGCGTGGGCTCGCATTGACGCTTTCTTCAAGCAGGAGCTGGCCTAGCCGCTAGAGCAGCGCGCGAACCTCAACCTTGCGGTTGCAGGCCAGCGATCCCCCGTGCGCCAAGCGTTTAGCGGTTTCAAGGTCGTCGGCCTCAATCAACCAAAAACCCGACTGGTATTCCTCGGTGCTAACAAACGGACGATCCCATTCCAAAGCCGCACCCGCGCGATTGTCGATTGTGACGGCAGTATCGGGTGCAGCGATACCACAGGCAAAAATCCAGTGACCTGCATCCTGCAACTTGTCATTGAAAGCATTGATGTTGGACATTTCGTCCGAGTCGGCCGTATTGGTGCCGGTATCAATCACAGAAATTAGAAATCGCATTGTGCCTCCTTGGCTAGAAGCAAGACTAGTCCGCAAGTGGCATTTGGGACCACCGCGATACATAGGTCTCTGAATTCAAATCGGAGCGGATATACTTTATGGGTTGCCAAGGCCATCGGCCGGGCTTCGCCACCTTAGCTCAGTCGGTAGAGCAGCTCCCTCGTAAAGAGCAGGTCACCAGTTCGATTCTGGTAGGTGGCTCCACGTACCGGCTCATGCGCTGTCGCGCATTCGGAGTTCGATTCTCCTAGGTGGCTCCACGTACCGGCTCATGGGAAGCCGCCTTATTCAAGCCCACCAGATTTCTAGAGGGGCAATTCCACCCGAAGCAAATAGCCGCCGCGCGGACTGTTGCCCGCGATCTTGAACCCGGCAAGGATGTCCACCCATGCATCGATAATCGAGGCGCCGAGACCAGGCTGTGGCGCGCCAAGCACCCCTGGACCATCGTCTTGCACGCTCATAACCAGTGAGCCTTTGCCATTCAGAATGAACTCAATATCTACAGTTGTGGCTGGCCCGTGCACGAGAGCATTCAAAACCGCTTGTTCCGCGATTCGGTAGAGGCCAAGTTGGAGTTGTTCGCGCGCCGCTAGGAAGTCTGAGAATAGACCCTTTGGCGCAGCCACTCTAACATCCATCTGCCCCAGGTACTGTCCGGCCAGTGCCTGAAGTGAGGCTTCTAGATCTTGGCTCCCAAGGCTAGGGCCGAGGGACTGACTTAGGCCGCGAATGTCGATCGAGCGCACTTTCTCGAGCTTGGCCACCACGTCCATCAATTTAGATCCCTGAGCAAAATCTGATTCGCCTGCAATCGCCTTAAGCTGCAAACCGCTAACCATTAAATCCGATTGGATTCGGTTGTGCAGGAATTTAGCAACCTGATCCCTGATCTCCTCGTCCGAAAAAACCAGCGCCTGTTGTCTGGCTCGCAGATTCGAAGCCAGAACTTCCGCCACTGCAAGTTTCTCGGTAATCGTGCGCTGTGACTCATTAAGTGCAGCGTTAATCACTAATAACATCGCCACATTTAGTACGAACGTCTGCCAATAGGGCTGAGTCAACTCAACCAGGTGACCGCTCGGGAAAGAACTAAATGCCAAAAGCGCTCGTTCGGCAGTGACCAAGAGCGACATAACCGAGAGCTCTCCAAGATAGACCGCGAATCCCCGGTCTCTGTCACCCCTGATTTTGTTCAGTAGGGCTGCCAAGCAGAAAACGCTTGCACCGACCAACATAGCGGCCAATATGGATTTTCCAATTAGGATGGCAGAACCTAATGGCTCTGGCTCGTAAAAGGCCAGATACTTGAGCAAGACTAGGATCAACAAAACGTAGAAAATTCCGAGAAACCCGGCACGGTGAGCAGTTGGGCGAAATGCCCGAGTCAGCTTTCGCAACATTGAATCACCCCAAACGCATGATTTGAAGGTATTTGGCTATTGCTGCTGCCTTCAGTGAACCACCTGGAATGGCCTCAGGCACGAGAATCGCGTAGGCGCGGGACAGCTCTTTCCGCGCGTACTCGTATGTGATGCCAAGCTGAGCTGAGATTTCTTTTGTGTTTTTACCCTCGGCGGTGAGCATAAGGATATTTCTCTGGCGGGCTGAAAGCGCGAAGTACCTTGTGATGTCATCGCCCGTCTCCCGCAGTTTTCCTGCTGCCACATCGGACCAATTTCCTTTACCCGCCGCTGCCCGTCTAATCACCCCTACGTAGTCCACCAACTCCATTGAGGCCGATTTTTCGAAGAATGACCAGCCGCTACGAATCCTTTCTGGGACGCGTTGCACAAGGTTAGAAACCGGAAACTGGGAGTAAATAATAACTCCCAGATTTTCGTTGAACTGCCTCATTAACAGCCCAAGTTCAACGCCATTTACCCCGTCAGGGCTCAGGTTGAAATCAATTAGCGCCGCATCTGCTTGCCGAATTGCAGCCGCCTCCAAGGCTTCGTCCGCGGATGCCGCAGTCTCCAACAATTCCAATTCGGGCGACTTGGCCAGTTCGGTACTCAGCATTTTGCGCAGTACGGAATCGTTTTCGACATAAATAAGTCTGAGTTTGCGCACGCTTCATTTTTACATCCCGAGGCCGAGGCATGTGCGCAATAGCGGTTCTGGATGTGTCACAGCTGTGACACATCCACCCCAAGGCGTGACGCATAGACTCGAACCTCAAGTTTTGGGCAAAAGTGGGGTTAGCACTACATAGACGTTAGGTATACCCGTGAAACATCAGATTAGAACGAAGACGCTGGCCTTGGTTGTGATTGCGCTCTGCGCAGGCTTACTCGGACAGGGTGGAGCCGCACACGCGACGGGCGAAAACCCGGCAGCGAGTGGCACGCTGTCTTGGGCCATCTACAAGGGCAAGGTTGCGAAATCCGGCCCAGTGAGCGGAGGTACCCAGATAGCCTTCTTTGATGACGCGTCCGCCGGCATAGACGTGAACACCAGCACTCTTATGGCAACCATCGACGGCACTGACTGCGGGGTGACGTACGTTGCGGGCACCAATCCCAAGCTATTTACCTGCACCACTCAGGCTCATGTCCGTGGGGACGTGAACCTAGTGATGTGGATCAACGGTGTGCCTTCAAACCCTCTGACTTTCCACTACTTCCAGATTCCAGTGATCAATGCAATCTCGCCAATCAAGGGGCCGGTCTCCGGTGGAACAGTAATCACGATTACGGGAAGCGGATTCTCCGTTCCAGGTCTTCAGGCAAAATTCGACAACCTAGACTGCGCAACTTTCAAGGTTATTTCTGACACCCAGGCCACCTGCACCTCGCCTGCCGGGACCGAGGCCCGAACCATCTCAATCTGGGTAAAGAATATCGCCGACGGCACCGACTCGCAGAAGGCAAGTTTCACTTATGAAGTCGTTCCTCCGACCCTGACGGCGGTTAGCCCTACCCTGATCGCTGGGTTGGCCAAATCGGTGTCCCTGTCTCTCACCGGCACGGCACTCAAGGGAGACCCAAAGATCATCGTTGGAGGGGCTGCCTGTGCACCGGTAACCGTTATCTCGGACACAAGCATCAGCTGCAGCTACAACACAACAACTGCAGGAACCTTTGATGTCGTAGTGACCAACAACGGTATTACCAGCACAGCAAAGCAAATTAGCGTGGTTACTGGCCCGGCTTCTGTTCGTCAGATTTACCCTCGCGGTGGAGCACTTGCTGGCGGCACACAAATAACTCTTTACGGTGAAAACTTCACTAATAACACCACGGTTAAGATCGGCAGTAAGGACTGCACGGACGTCCAGGTTGGCAATCAGGGCAACCTAATCTGTCTTGTACCGTCAGGATTGTCAGGAAATGCAACAGTCACCGTGAGCAACGGAATTCCAAGCAAAGTTACCTCGCAGGTAACTTACCTCTACGGCAAGACGGTATCGGCTACCATCCGGGCTCAGGTTATTCCAGCAAATGCTGCAACTAGCACCAAGGTTCAAGGGGTTTTGAAGAAGGCTTTTGACTCTTACCTCAACAAGCCGAAAGTGCTTTCGGTGGCTCTTTCTTTGCACTTTGTAGCCACCACCAAAGCACTCTTCGACAAACTGGTTGCTAATAAGGATGCGGTAAGTGCGGTGCTAAGTGGAACGGATGACTACATCAATTCCATTGATTTCGCCTACGACACTGGAGTTAAGGTATTGGACACTCGCGATAACGACACGACTTCACCAACCAGCAAGACTGGTTTCTACTCGGTTTATGTGACTTACCAGTACATCAAGTAAGCCAGAGGGCCTTAATCTCGAATCTCTGGCGGGGACATCGGGTATGCGAGATTAAGGCTCAAACCATGACTGAAGTTCTATTCGAACCTGCCCAAGATGGATGCAGCTTGGCTATGCTCAGAGCGCGCCAATCCGCTGCAAGCGCGCGATAGCACAGTCTTCGATGGGTGATTCCGGTCCAATCAGAGCCCTGATTGCGCGCAGCATAAACCGAGTGGTTGGCTGGATGATCCAGCGCGGTGCCGCTTTGAGGCCCAGCATCGAGCGAAACTCAGGTTCCAGCGAGATAACCGCAGCCTGAAAAAGCAAACTGTAGACGAACTTAGCCATTCCGGGCAGTGGAGGATTCTGGATGAACCTGACCACATCGCGAGTCGAGTCATCCACCCGCAACAAACCCCGCTGCAGGTAATCGTCGATGTTGGCGACCAGCGCCGCTTTGGTCATCGGAACACCAGTTAGCCCCAGCGGCTCAACCGAACGCGACCACTGCGAAATGTAGTTGTCGGCTCCACCGGGTATTTCACGCCAGGCATACATCTGATGACAGGTCAAAAAGCTATCCATGAATGCAATGTGCACCCAGAGAAGCAGGTCAGGATCGGCAGCCTTGTAGTCGCGAGAGACATCCTTGCTGACCTCATAGGTTCCGGTTACGCGGGTGTGCAAGCGGTTCACCCGAGCTGCCTCATTAGCAACCGCGGAATGCGAACCAAAAGTCGTCACCGTAAGCCAGCGGATGGTTCCGGCTAGGCGCCCGAGCGGGTCATCCTTGTACCTCGAATGCTGTGCAACCCCGCGCAAAGTTCCAGGGTGGAGCGCCTGCATCAAGAGGGCCCGAATGCCTCCAACCAGTGTCCCGAAGTCGGCATGCACAACCCACGGAGCATCGGCGGGCAGATACAGGCCAGCCTCCTCACCCGCTGCAACAACCTCAAGCCAAGGTGGGACACCATTTGGATCCTGAGACAACAGTCGGCGAAAGCGAACCGACATGGCTTCTTGGAATGCATTATTGGGCATTTGGGTTGAGCCTTATTGTTAGATACGTATTACCGCAGGTGACGGGCCAGTTAAAGGGGTAACCATGAATGAGCAAGAACTAATCCAGCTTTGGCACAAGAATTGGAATCGCATTGTGGTTTCGCAATTTGCCCCAACCCTTTTGCTAATCACAACTGTTGCTCTTGCACAGTTTGGACTGACCCAAACCTCGCTACTGGTGCGTTGGGCCACTCTGCTAATCCTTTTGGCATCTGGCATCCTTGGCGCCCTGGCCCAGTTTACTTCTGCGGAAGAAGCCAAGAATGTCGCGGCAGCGCTCAAGAAGGGCGGCAAGGGTGTAGTGATCGCAGGCATCCAGCGTCAGGCTAAGTACCTTGGCGTTGTGCAGTATGTAACTCCAGCAATTTTTGTGGCCATTTTTGTAATCCTCGCCTTCGCGCTACTCGGCTAGGGCCGGGGCAAGACTGCAGTTAGCTGGTTTCAAACAACACCATGAAGAAGTCTGTATTGTGGCTGCTCGGCGCCCTAAGCATGATTGGGCCATTTACCTTTGACGCGTATTTGGCGGCGCTGCCAACCATCGCCTTACAGCTGCACACCTCCACAGCAATGGTTCAGTGGACCGTGATCGCCAACATGGCGGGCGTTACCGCGGGAATGCTGCTAACCGGTTCTATCAGCGACACACTGGGACGGCGAAGGCCAATCATCACTTCCATGGTGGTTTATTCGGCAGCCTCCTTGGCAATCTTCTTCACATCCAACATCGGCGTTTTCATTGCACTGCGAGTGATCCAGGGCTACTGCGGTGGCTCGGTTCGCAGTGTGGGCCAGGCTGTAATTCGTGACCGCCTAGAGGGCCAAGAAGCGGCACGCGCGTTCTCACTTCTGACCATCATCAACGCCATCGGCCCCATTGTGGCACCGATGGTGGGCGCGGGTCTGTTGCTGATTGGAACCTGGCGCGACATCTTCCTGATGCTCACCGTTCTTGGCCTGACTCTGGTTGTCTGGTCAACGCTTGGACTCAAGGAGACCCTACCTACCAGCAACCGGATTACATTCAGCGCCAGGGCAATCACAGGCAGTTGGGGAAGCTTGCTAAAGGACCGGGCCTTCTTGGCTGCCGGGCTGGTCAACGCCCTATCAAGCGTTGCCTTGGTCTGCTACCTGTCATCGGGCACTTTTGCGCTGCAGCAGGACTTCCACATGACTCCGCAGCAATTCGGATTGTTCATGGGGCTCAATGGCATAACCCTGATCGCTGCCGGCACTGCGAACAACCAGATCCTCAAGCACCACAGCTTCAAAGCGGCCTTCAAGATTGGCATGGCAGTTGCCGTTGCCACCGGAGCGCTGATGGCCGTAAACCTGCTGGTGCCGGGTCAGCTCGCACTCTATTTGGCTGCGCTGTTCTGCCTAAATGCGGCGATGGGTTTCGTGATTCCTAATGCGATGAACCTGGCCATGTTGAACCACCGAGACAACGCAGGAAGTGCAGCTGGGCTCGCTGGCCTGATGGGTTCGGCCTCAGGCTCAATCGGTGCCATCGTGCTCTCGCAGTTTGTGGGAGTGAATGCGATCACGCTGGCATTATTCATCTCGCTGCCGTTCCTAATCTCCGGAACTGCCCTGTTGATCTACCCAGCGCGCTCTAGGCAGGAATAACGAAAGTACTGAAGGAATCTGCCGGGAGCGTGGGCTTCAGCAGCAGATCTCCCAAAAGTATCTTTACGGTTTGCGGCACGTTCAAATCGTTTTGGATTACAACAACCAGGCTGCCGTCAGGGTTTTGGAACACCATCTGGTTTTCAAAACCGGCCCAACCCACAGTAGGAATGTAGCGCGCACCTTGGGCAACGACACTGGACACGTGTTTCAGAAGGTAGTATTCGTGCGAGTACTTGAAGGTCTTGGCATCGGCGTCAACAACCACTAACGAGTTCTGGTGCCAGCCCCACCGGCTACGCCCGCCACTTAGAAGCGACATGTTCCAGTAGTTGTAGGCGCTAGCACCCGCACCGAAGAACTTCTTCATCAGACCCCACGCGTACCGCGCATAACGCCAATCGTTTAGGCCGTCGCCGCACTCCTGCTCGGTCTGGTAGATGCGCAGGTCTGGATGCGCCTTGTGAATGGCATCGATGGCAAACTTGCCGTGCCACTGTGCACCAAGTCCATCGACATACTGCCCGGCCGCAGGGTCGGAGTAAACTGCTTCGAACATTGAGTCGTCTCCGCGCTCAAGGGTGCCAAGGAAAATCTCGACTCCCCGATCGCGCATTTGCGGGCCCAGATGGCTCAGAAATTTTGCCAAGCCCTGCGGAGTCCAGGTGCAACTTGGAAAAACCTGGGCCGAGTTGAACTCATTTTGCGGCATGACCATGCCAATTTCGATGCCTTGGTCTCGGTAGGCATCGATGAATCGGCCAAAGTAGCGGGCATAGGCGTCGAGGTATGGCTCTTCCAAAATAAACATGTCGGTGCCCTCTGCACCAACCTGATCCTCGCGCAGGCCGTTTGGCTCCTGATTCATCCAAGGGTGCGGCATGGCAGCCGCATAGTGCTTGTTGTGTTTCATCCAGCTGGGAGGACTCCAAGGCGAAGCCCACAGTTTGAGGTTTGGTTGATGTTGCTTGGCGGCTTTGATGAATGGGATCAGGGTCTCTAGATCATTGGCCACACTGAAGTGCTCGAGCGAAAAATCGCCATCGGTTTCGTCGTAGGAGTACCAGTCGCGCGAAAAGTCATTTGCTCCAACTGGCATTCGGCACAGATTGAAATTCAGTCCCGCGCCCGGCTCAAAAAAATTGCGCATGATTTCGGCCCTGCTGCTGTCTGGCAGTTGGGCAAGCGAGGTCCAACCCAACTCATTGAAGCTGGCGCCAAAGCCTTCTATCACCTGTTGAGGCTTATCCAGTTGAACAAATACATCCGGCGCCTCGGTGACCTGAGAAATCTCGATGTTGGATTCTGACCAAGGCCTGTCCTCGGTGGTGAAAATCCAACGGACTTGGCGACTTTCAGTCATTTCAGCTCAATTCGGACGCAATTTTAGGTGGAATTAGGCCCATTTTAGCGGTTGAAACAACAAAATAAATGCCGGTGGTAGAAAATGAAAGGATTAGAACCAAACCACCGATGGGGAGCCGATGACCGATAGCCCAGAAAAATCCTGCTGCACGCCTAGCAGAGAGGTCTCTGGATTGCAGCCAATGGTGTTCCTCACCAAGCCTGTCGCCAGCGGACACTCGATAGAGCAGGCGCTCATTCCGCAACAGACCTTCCTGATGGGCGATACCCACGGCGATGGCAAAGTGCTGGACGGCGAAACTCCCGTTCACCCGGTGACCCTCGATGCATTCAGCATTGACGTTTCCTCGGTCACGAATGCCGATTTTGCAAAGTTTGTAGCCGCGACCGGATACCAGACCGAGGCAGAGACCTTTGCCTCGAGCGCCGTTTTCCACCTCGCCTTGGATGCTAAGCCCGAGGCCGTTTTGGGAAGTTATCAGGGAACGCCCTGGTGGGTGGCCGTTTCTGGCGCCGACTGGTCTCATCCATACGGCCCGGATTCCAACATCGAGGGCATGGCCGATCACCCGGTGGTGCACGTGTCTTGGCATGACGCCAATGCCTACTGCAACTGGGCTGGACGAGCCTTACCAACCGAGGCGCAGTGGGAATGTGCGGCCCGCGGTGGCCTGGTGCAGCAGCGTTTCCCCTGGGGCAACGAGTTGGGTGAGGGCTGGAAGCTCAACATTTGGCAGGGTCAGTTCCCCACCGAAAACACTCTCGATGACGGATTCCTGACCACTGCGCCGGTGCGTAGCTTCCAGCCAAACGACTACGGCCTGTGGCAGCCGGTTGGAAATGTTTGGGAATGGTGTGCCGACTGGTTTGACCGGAGTTACTACCAGGTCTCCCCCGATTCAAACCCGCGCGGTGCAGCGACCGGCCAATCCCGAGTAATGCGCGGAGGATCCTACCTCTGCCACGACTCCTATTGCAACCGCTACCGAAACTCGGCGCGCTCCTCAAACACACCTGATTCATCCAGCGGCAACATCGGATTCAGAACTGTTTCTCTCTCCTAGCAGGTCGGTTCGCTGCTAGCCAGCGTGCCCTGCATAAAGAAGTTGTCGACGGCGTTGTTCACACAGCTGTTGCTGCGACCGTAAGCGGTGTGACCTTCACCCTTCCAGGTGATTAGGTAGCCATTGGCAAGCACGTTATGCGCCAACGAAACTGCCTGGGTGTATGGCGTAGCCGGGTCTCCGGTAGTGCCCACCACCACAATGGTCGGTGATCCCTTTGCGGCATAGCTCGCCAACGGCTTGACTGGCTTGTAATGCCAGTACTCGCAGGACAGCCCGCCAAACTGCCAGTAACGGCCGAAAACGCTGCTGGCCGCCAGCATGCGCTTGTTCTGCGCAATCATGTCACTCATCTTCCAGGAACTGGCTCCATCGAGGCAGGTGGTTGCAACGAATGCCTCGGTCTGGTTTGAGGAGTAAATGCCGTTGGCATCGCGATCATTGTAGACATCGGCCAGGCGCAGCAGCGTGGTTCCATCGCCCTTGAAGGCAGAGGCAAGCGCCTGGGTCAGGTAAGGCCAGTAGCTACCCGAGTAGAGCGCCATGCTGATTCCCTGGTCGGCACCCCAAACCGTGACGGTTCGGTTGAAGTCGGTGCTTTTGATCGGGTTTGTTTCTAGCGCCCGCAAGAAGTCGGAAAGTTTGGCGCGGGCGTCCGCCAGGGTTCCGGTAAAGGGGCAGTCGCTCTTGCCAAGGCAGTAGCCAATGTAGTCATTGAGGGCCAGGTCGAAACCCTTCAACTGATTTAGGCTCTGGTCATCGTTGGAAACGGTTGGATCAATTGCTCCATCCAAAACCATACGTCCCACCTTGGTTGGGAAAAGTGCGGCGTAGGTGTTGCCCAGCAGGGTGCCATAGGAGTAGCCAAGGTAGTTGAGCTTGGCGTCGCCCATCACCGCACGGATGACATCCAGGTCCTTGGCCGAGCTGATGGTGTCCACGTGGCCCAGTAGCGATCCGGTGTTCTTGGCACAGGCATCTGCGAAGGTCTTCTCCTGAGCCTTGGTATAGGCCAGATCCTTTGCTGAACCCAGGACGTAGCCAGAATCTCCGTAGAGCATTTGGTCCATGGCTTTGGCGGAGAGGCACCTGATCTTTGGCAGGCTATTTTGAACCCCGCGAGGGTCGTAGCCAACAAAGTTGTAGTTTGCCCGCAGTTTGTCGGTGGCTACTGCCGTCAGGCTGTCGCGCACAAAATCGAATCCGCTCGCGCCCGGCCCACCCGGATTGAAAATGACAGAACCGAGCGGCTTAGCGATGCTGGCTCGGTGGTAGATGACTGCAAGGCTGATGGACTTGCCCTTGAGATTGTTCCAGTCCTCCGGAACCTTCACGGCGCCACAGTACATGTCTGTGCCGCAGGAATTCCAGGTCACTTTCTGCTTTAGGTAACCAGAGATACTGCTTATGCTGTTGGTCTTGGACTGGTTGAACTTGGCGGCAAAAACTGGTGTTGCAACCAATGCGCTGATGACACCGATTGCAACCACGCCAGTCCAAAATCGACGGGCACTGATCCTTTGGGCAAACAATTTCACGACTCTAGTCCCTTCGGCGCAGCGAAACCGCGAGCGCCTCCAACGTCAGCAAGTCTCGCACATTGGCGGCTATCCTCTTACGCGCTTCGGCGATACTCTCAAGTTTTTCCAAGGTTTGTGCTGAGGTCGTGGCCTGGGCAAGATCTGTGATTCCGGAAACCAAATCCTGGTTCACAAGCGGAACACCCGCCGCCAATTGCACCGTCAAAACATCGCGGTAAAGCGAAAGCAGATCCACCAAGATTCGGTCGATGCCATCGCGCAGGCTTCTGGTTGCCCGGCGCTTCTGCGCCTCTTCCAGCTGTTTGAACTCGCTGCGCAGGCCAGGAGGAATGGTTTCGCCTTCGGCGATTCCCATGGTGGCAAGCAGCTGATTGCGTTCTTGAGCATCGCGCAGATCGGTGAGCGCGTCGGCATCACTCTTGGCAATTGCCAGCCACTGCGCCGCGGTAAACATCGCGGCCGAAACGCCCTTCATGTTGAGGGCGGAAAGGAGCGTCTCGCGGCGACGAGACCTGGCCTCAGTGCTGGTGGCTAGTCGGCGCGCCATTCCGATGTGGCTCTGCGATTCGGCCGCTACCTCTAGGGCCAGCCTTGGCTCAATACCGTCTCTGGAAACCAGCAAGTCGGCAACTGCCTGAACGCTGGGCACTTTGAGCGCCACGCGGCGAACGCGCGAACGGATGGTTGGCAACAGATCCGCCTCCGAAGGCGCACACAGCATCCAGATAGTTCCGGCTGGTGGTTCTTCCAGCGCCTTTAGCAAGACGTTCGAGGAGCGCTCGGCCATTCGGTCGGCGTCCTCGATGATCATGATTCGGTAGCGGCCCACCGATGATCCGAGGTAGGAGTTGCTGACCATGGCACGAATCTCTTCGATGCTGATGATGACGCGTTCGGTTGCGAGACTGGTCACGTCTGGGTGGGTGCCGGATGCCACCATGCGACAGGATTTGCAATGGCCGCAGCCATCGGCTTCACACAGCAGTGCCGCAGCGAATGCGGTTGCCAGATTGCTTCTGCCAGAACCAGGCGGACCCGTAAAGAGCCAGGCGTGATGCACCCCTTTGTCGCGGTTTTTGACGGCCAGCTCTAGCTGAGCAACCGCCTCGGGTTGACCCGCCAACTGGTTCCAAACGGCTTCGGAAGTGCTCATTTACTAACCCAGGATGGTGGTGAGTCGAGCCCGAATCTGGGCCTGCATCTGCTGAATGCTCTGATTGGCGTCTATGACCAGGAAACGTTCGGGCTCGGCTTGAGCCAACTTCAAAAAGGCCATCCGGGTAGCCTCAAAGAACTCGAGTTTTGCCTGTTCGATACGATCTTCCGAGGTTCCGGTGGCCTGCCGACGTGACCTTGCGGCAGCCGCGTCTAGGTCTAGCAGGATGGTCAGGTTGGGGAGCAATCCGCCGGTGGCCCAAACATTTATGTGCCTGACCTCATCCATGCTTAGCTCGCGGCCGGCCCCCTGATATGCCACCGATGAGTCGAAATACCGGTCGCTGATTACAAAACTTCCGGCGGCCAGGGCCGGTTTGATTTTGGTTTCCACATGGTGTGCACGATCGGCGGCAAACAGCAGAGCCTCGGCTCTGGCAGCCACATGCCCCTTGCGGTGCAGTAGCAGTTGTCGAATTTCCTGACCCAGTTCGGTGCCGCCCGGTTCCAGGGTTCGCACCACATCGTGGCCCAGCGAACGCAGGTACTCCTCAAGCAGGTTCGCCTGGGTGGATTTACCCACACCGTCGATTCCCTCAAAGGTAATGAAAAGGCCGCTCACCCTTCGAGCCTACTTGGTCTTGCGAGTGGCGCCGCGCTTCACAGTTTTTGCTGGAGCAGCCTTGCGGGCACCGGCCTTAGAGACCTTGGCAGGCGCCTGGCCTGGCTCAAGACCAAGCTTTTCTCGCCTGATGGCAAGCAATTCGTAGGCGCGATCATTGCTGATCTCGTCGATTGGCTCATCCTTGGGAATCGTGGCGTTGACAAAGCCATCGGTGACATAGGCACCAAACTGGCCGGTCTTGGCTTGAACGGCACCGCCAGAGGCAGGGTCTTCGCCGAATTCCTTGAGCGGACCGGCCGCAGCCTTGCGAGCACCGTACTTTGGCAGGGCGTAGATGGCAACCGCTTCGTCCAGCGTGATGGAGAAGATCTGGTCTTCCTCGGTCAGGCTGCGGCTGTCGGTGCCCTTCTTGAGATACGGGCCGAATTTGCCGTTCTGTGCCGTGATTTCGACGCCGGTCTCAGGATCTTTGCCTACTACGCGAGGTAGCGACAGTAGTCGAAGCGCCTCGTCAAGCTCGATGGTGGCCGGACTCATGGTCTTGAACAGCGAGGCCGTCTTTGGCTTGTCTGCCTTAGGGTCGTCCAGTGTCACGTAAGGCCCGTAGCGTCCGTCCTTGAACAAAACGTTGAAGCCGGTCTCGGGGTCTTGACCAAGAATGCGGTCGGTTGCTACCGGGGCATCGACGAGTTCCTGGATCTTGGCCGCGTTCAATTCGTCTGGCGCCAGGGTCTCTGGAATATTGACCACTCGACGACCATTTTCGTCGGCGCCCTCGGTACCAGGTTCTACGGTCAACTCCAGGTATGGGCCGTATTTACCGGTGCGCAGAGTCACACCGCTGCCCATGTCAAACGAGTTGATGGCACGTGGATCCTGATCGAGCAGGCCCTCCACGGTTTTGGTCAAACCGTTTGCGGAGTCGTCGCCAAAGTAGAAGCCCCGCAGCCAGTTGCTACGGTCTAACTTGCCGTCGGCAATCTGGTCCAGGTCTTCTTCCATCTGGGCGGTAAAGGCATAGTCAACCAGGTAGCCGAAGTTTTCTTCGAGGAAGCGAGTGACGGTAAATGCGATCCACTCGGGAACAAGAGCCTGGCCGCGCTTAGTGACGTAACCCTTGCTGGTGATGTTGCTGATAATCGCAGCATAGGTGGACGGACGACCAATGCCATCTTCCTCGAGTGCCTTCACCAAACTTGCCTCGGTGTAGCGAGGCGGAGGCAGGGTCTGGTGGTCCTTGGCTACAACATCAACTGGGTTTAGCTGCTGACCCACCTCGAGGGTAGGCAGCTTCTTTTCGGCCTTCTCGTCTTCTTCGCCCCGGCCCTCATCGATGGACTCTTCATAAGCGGCCATGAAGCCACGGAAGGTCACCACCGTTCCGCTGGCACTGAATTCGGCGCTGGAGTGGTGGGTGCCAGTCAGTGGCGATACTGAGATCTTGGCGGTGGTGGTGTTGACGCGGGCGTCTTCCATCTGAGAGGCGACGGTGCGCTTCCAAATAAGGTCGTAGAGCTCGAGCGAACGACCAAGCAGCTGACCACGGAGCTCGGCAGGGGTTCGGAAGACATCGCCAGCTGGGCGAATGGCCTCGTGAGCCTCCTGCGCATTCTTGTTCTTGCCGGTGTAGACCCGAGGCTTTTCGGACACATACTCTGCGCCGAACATGGCCTTGGCCTGAGTTCTGGCGGCGTTGATGGCCTGGCTCGAAAGCGTAGGCGAATCGGTACGCATATATGTAATGTGACCGTCTTGGTAGAGCTGCTGAGCAGTGTCCATCGTCTGCTTTGCACTCATGCGCAGCTTGCGGCTGGCCTCCTGCTGAAGTGTTGAAGTTGTGAACGGTGCAGCCGGGCGACGAATGCTCGGCTTGCTCTCGACATCCGAGACCTTGATGACGGCGCTCGAGTCGGTGACCGCAGCCGCGATCGCCTCTGCGTTGGCCTGGTCTAGAACCATGACATCAGCTTTGAGCTTGCCGCTGTCGTCGAAGGAGTCGCCAGTGGCAATTTTCTTGCCGCCCACAGAAACCAGTTTCGCCTCGAAGGCCGGCTGGGTGACATCGCCGGTTGTCAGGGTTGCCTTCACGTCAAAGTATGAAGCGCTGACAAAGGCCATGCGTTCGCGCTCGCGCTCAACCACCAACCTGGTGGCGGGTGACTGAACTCGACCGGCACTGAGACCCCGGTTGATCTTGCGCCACAAGATTGGCGAAACCTCGTAACCGTAGAGGCGGTCAACCACGCGTCGGGTTTCCTGAGCCTGAACCAGGTTTTCGTCTAGGGCACGGGTGTTTTCAACAGCTGCCTGAATGGCGTCCTTGGTGATCTCGTGAAACACCATTCGCTTTACCGGAACCTTGGGCTTGAGCACCTGTAGCAGGTGCCAGGCAATGGCCTCACCCTCGCGGTCTTCATCGGTGGCGAGATAGAGCTCCTGGGCACCGGCGAGCGCCTTCTTGAGGTCGGCTACGGTCTTGGACTTGCCAGGCGAAATCGAGTAGTAGGGTTCAAAATCATTTTCGACATCGATGGAGAACTTGCCGAGCGAACCCTTTTTCTTTTCGGCAGGCAGATCCTTTGGGTCAATCAAGTCACGGATGTGACCAACCGAGGCCAGAACTTCAAAGTCTGAACCTAGGTACTTAGAAATCGTCTTCGCCTTTGCCGGCGACTCAACGATTACCAATTTGGATGCCAAATGCTTCTCCTTATTGCAGCGGCGGCTTTAGAGGCGCCGACCATGCCTTTGCGGTAAGAACTATACCCATCACTTGGACAGTAGCCACAATGTGAGTTTCTTCACCGACAATAGAGCAAGTTTGCAGTGATGCCATATCTAATTGCAAAAACTGTTTTGCAACCTCGCAGGGAAATCCGGTGCTCAGTCCTCTCAAAACCTGATTTGAAGCAATGGCTGCCGCATCGGTTGCGACCTGCAATTTCGCACTGGCTACTGCAAGCTTGCCTCCTGCTGCAAGTGCCGCAAATAGAACGCAGGATGCGCCTATGACGGCTAAAACCAGCACCGTACCGCTGCCCCTTTCGCTGGTCATTGGCCCACTGCAAGGTAACAAACCCGCTGCTCGGGAAACGCCAGACCCAGTGGACCCCGGCGAATCGGTGTCGCGTAAATGCATCTGATATTTGAAGCCATGCCTGACTCCGCCGGGTCATGTTGAAGATAGGTAATTCCGAGGCTGGCGGCAAGTCTGTTGGCTTCAGCTGGGTTTAGCCCGAGCTGCATTGCCCTGGCTACCTGTTGCCCAGCTTGCAGGGCTTGTAGCTCTTGAAATTGCCCGAGGGTTACCGAGCCGAGCAGCCCGATAAAAACCACTATCAGTGGAAGCAGCAGCACGAACTCAGCCGTTACCGACCCACGGTCCAGAGTGCGGTCGCGCAAGTCTGCCACCACCTATTGCGGAGGTACCGAAAGCGCTTGGCGAACCAGCCCGAGCAGAAGCTGCTTGACCTCTTCGCTCCTGAAAATGACCAGCAGCAAAGTTGCAAAACCCACTGCAGCCATGGTGGCAACCACATACTCTGCCGTTGCGGCACCCCTGTCATATTTGACCCGTTTCTTGTGATTCATTGTTTGAACCTTTCGTTCAGAGATAGGCAGAGACTGTGGCCAACACCTGTGGCACAACCAGGAGCAAGATAAATTGAGGGATTAGCAGACTGGCAATGGGAGTCAGCATCTTGATGGGAAGGATTTGCAGCTCGGCTCGTTTGGTTTCGAATAGCTGCAATTGCAGTTCGGTGGCATGCGCGGTTAGTTGATCAGCCAGATTCAAACTGCCCCTGAGGGCTAAGCGGCTAAAGGCCAACACTTCCTCAACTCCCCCAATACCAATTGCCGCCATTACGTTGAGCGCCCTGGGCAGACCAACACCAGCCCTGAGCGCTGCCGCAATAAGCCGGTATTCGAAACCAGCATCGGGAACCGACTTAGCGGCACGGTTCAACAGCCTTCGCGTACTATGCCCCGCTGCCAAACCAAGGCCTGCCGAAATCAGCAGAATCAGCCAGCCCCAACCCGTGGTTATCAAATAGCCGAGCGCATTGATTCCGATTAACTGAGCGCCAATCAGCGATACCCACGGAAGCCAATGGATCAATTTGGCGGTGAAGGCCGGACCCTGAAGCGCAATCCCAATCTCGGTTGCCATTCGCTTTTGGAATTCGAGTTGCTCTTGCAGGTGCTGCAGCAAGGGCCGCAATCCCATACCGATTTCCTGTGCAAAATGCGCCTGCTGTGCAATCTCCTTGGCTTCGATTGGCGTATTCAAAGCGAGCACCAACTCGGCCCATATTTTGCTTTCAGGCACTCCGGCGTTGAGTTGGCCAAGTGCGTGGCGCACATCAGAAATCACTATCACAGCTTGAGCCCACCGATTTGAATAACCCGACGTTGACCATATTCGAAACCAAGTTGAATGACGCAGTCCACCGCAGTTTCTAGCATTGCTCTCAGACTTGAGTCAGTGAAACCGACACCAGCCATGGCTCGGACTCTAGTGAATAGCTGATGGGCGGAAATGGCGTGCATAGTTGCCGCCGATCCCCTGTGCCCGGTATTCATAGCTGAAAGCAGCTCAAGCACCTCAGGTCCGCGCACCTCTCCAATGACGATTCGATCGGGCCGCATCCGAAGCGCCTGGATAGCGAGGGTTTGGAGCGAAATCAGGCCTGCGCCCTCAATGTTGGGCTGGCGAACCTGGAGTCCGATGCAATGACCTGCTACCGGCATCAACTCTGCCGTGTCCTCGATGATGACCGTTCTGAGCGAGACACTTTCTGCAAGCAGGCCGCGCATCAGCGTTGTCTTGCCAGCGGCAGCAGGGCCAATGATTAGAAAGTTACTTCTCCTGGCCAGCATTTCTTGCAGTTCCTGAAGTTGTTCCGGACCTACCATCCCGCTGGCCACCAGCTCTTGAAGACCGAGTTTTTGGTTGCGGTGGACCCTAATGGACAGCAAGATTCGATCGGAGACCCCGGATTCAAGGACAGCGTGCACCCTAATGCTTGCGATTCCAATGGGCTCCAGTTGGGGGAGTTGCCTGCTGTTGATGGCTACGTCGGCAATTGGGCTTGCCTGATCAATGTGGCGCTCACCCAACTCGATTAGGTATCGAGACAGCGCCAAAAGGCCCTCCTCGCCAATGCCAACCCCGCCCAGAGCTTGCGACCCAGATCCCGTGTCTAGCCACCAGTCATTTGCCCCATTGGCCATCAGGTCGGTGACGCCTGGAATCGAAAGCAAACCGAGCAGCCGGCGATAATCGGCAGCCAGTGGGCCGGTTATCAGCTGCGACGAAAAGGACATGAGGCCATTTTGGGCGCCGGCAAGATGGCAGCCTTGTCCAGCGGGAAAGTTTGTGGATAAGAGACAAACCCGCAAACAGATAACCCGACAAAAGGGCGTTAAAAGTAAAGTGCCGGTAGCTCTGGGGGGAGAGCTACCGGCGGCGCTATGCGACTGGGGGGAGCCGCTATAACGCAGGTTGGCAAGCCAACTCATTAACTATAAGCCAACTTAGTTATTCTGTGAAGACCTTAAGGGAAGTGTCAGACTAGAAAATTTTTTTGGGATGTTTTTGCCTCTGCCCAAAAACCCCGCTAGGTTGGCATTACAGCTTCAACGACGAAGGTACAGCTATGACAGAAACCGGCTCAATCGCCAATCTAATGTTTGAGGACCGGCACTTTGCACCGGCTCCAGAATTCACCGCCCAGGCAATTGCCCAGCCAGGAATATACGAGGAAGCCAAGGCGGACACCCACGCCTTTTGGGCAAAACAAGCCAGGAAATTGCATTGGCATAAGCCGTTTGAGCAGGTGCTGGATTGGTCCAATGCCCCTTTTGCCCGCTGGTTCCATGATGGCGAACTCAACGTTGCCTACAACTGTCTAGACAGACATGTGGCCGAGGGGCGAGGCGACCGCGTGGCCATCCACTTCGAGGGCGAGCCCGGCGACACCCACACCTACACCTATTCACAGCTCACCGAAAAGGTGAAGCGAGCCGCTAACGCCCTCGCCGCCCTCGGCGTCAAACAGGGTGACCGAGTGGCCATTTACCTGCCGATGATCGCAGAAGCCACAATCGCAATGCTTGCCGTGGCCCGCCTGGGTGCCATCCACTCGGTGGTCTTCGGTGGTTTCAGCGCCGAGGCACTCCACACTCGGATTGACGATGCCCAGGCCAAGATTGTTATCACTGCCGATGGCGGCTTCCGTCGCGGCAGTGCCAGCGCACTCAAACCGGCAGTTGACGAGGCCCTGGCAGATGGCAAGTGCCCGTCGGTTGAAAAGGTTTTGGTGGTGCGGCGCACCAACCAAGACGTGGCTTGGAACCCGGAGCTTGACCTCTGGTGGCAAGACCTCCTGGAAGCCGCCAGCCCAGAGCATGAGGCCCAGGCCTTTCCCGCTGAAAATCCGCTCTTCATTTTGTACACCTCTGGCACCACAGGAAAGCCGAAGGGCATTCTGCACACCTCTGGCGGCTATCTAACCCAGGCCAGTTTTACCCACCGAAATGTCTTCGACCTGCACGCCGAAAGTGATGTCTACTGGTGCACCGCCGACGTTGGTTGGATCACCGGCCACAGCTATGTGGTTTACGGCCCGCTCGCAAATGGCGCCACTCAGGTGATTTATGAGGGGACTCCTGACAGCCCGCACCCCGGACGCTGGTGGGAGATCATCCAAAAGTACAAGGTGAGCATTCTCTACACGGCCCCAACCGCAATTCGCTCATTCATGAAGCAGGGCCGCGAAATCCCGGATGCCTTCGACCTCAGCTCACTTCGTGTGCTCGGCTCGGTGGGCGAACCAATTAATCCTGAGGCCTGGATCTGGTACCGAGATGTGATCGGTGGCGGAAAGTGCCCAATTGTTGACACCTGGTGGCAGACCGAGACCGGGGCGATCATGATCAGCCCACTTCCGGGCCTAACCACACTGAAGCCGGGTTCGGCTCAGGTAGCCATCCCCGGAATCGACATGGCCGTTGTAAATGATGACGGCCGGACCCTGGAGGCCGGTCACGGTGGCTACCTGGTAATCACCGAGCCCTGGCCATCTATGCTTCGAGGCATCTGGCAGAACCCGGAACGCTACCAGGAAGGCTATTGGAGTCGGTTCCCGAGCCGCTACTTCGCCGGCGACGGCGCCAAACTCGACCACGAAGGTGACCTCTGGGTTCTTGGGCGCGTGGATGATGTTCTCAATGTCTCAGGACACCGCCTAAGCACAGCCGAGCTGGAGTCGGCTCTCGTGGCCCACGAGTGGGTTGCGGAAGCAGCTGTGGTGGGAGCCACCGATGAACTGACTGGTCAGGCACCCGTCGCGTTTGTCATTTTGCGCACCGATAAAGTTGCCGCAGCAGGAAGTGACGAGAACGTCAATACGGTTCTGCGCAACCACGTTGCAAAAGAAATTGGTCCAATCGCCAAACCTCGCCAAATCATGGTTGTGCCTGAACTTCCAAAGACTCGAAGCGGCAAAATAATGCGCCGGCTGCTCCGCGACGTTGCCGAGCAGCGCGACATTGGAGACACCACCACCCTGGCCGATGTTGGAGTGATGAGCCTCATCACCGGCAAACTTGCCGCAGGATCTCAGGACTAGAACACAGCGTTAAAAAAGAGAGCCGGTAGATTGACCGGCTCTCTTTTTTTGAATGCCTATTGGCACCAAACGGTTATTCAAACTCGGCGATTATTTCAACCTCAACGGCGGAGTCGAGCGGAAGGACCGGAACACCAACAGCGCTTCGGGCGTGAACACCGGCATCGCCAAAAACCTCACCGAGGAATTCACTGGCGCCGTTGATGACACCCGGCTGGCCGGTGAACTCTGGCACCGAAGCCACGAAGCCAACGACCTTGACGATGCGCTTGATGCGATCTAGGTCGCCAATAGCTGTCTTTGCAGCCGCGAGCGCGTTGAGCGCACACTGACGGGCCAGTTCCTTAGCGGTGGCTGGGTCTACCAGTTCATCGCCCTGGCCCACCTTGCCCACTGCTGGCAGGTGTCCGTTCACAAACGGCAGCTGACCGCTGGTGAAAACCAGGTTGCCCGTGACGACGGCTGGAACGTATGCCGCTACTGGCTTGGCAACTTCTGGAAGCGGGTGGCCCAACTCAATTAGGCGGGCTTCAATCTTGGACATCGGAGTCTCCTTTTTTGTTATTCGGAATAAAGTCAGGGTTGAATATTTAGGCTGTGACCGGACGCTTTAGGTAGGCAACAAGGCCACCCTCAGGACCAACTACAATCTGCACAAGTTCCCAGCCCTGGGCTCCCCAGTTGTTGAGAATCGCGGTGGTGTTGTGAATTAGCAACGGGGTTGTGGTGTACTCCCACTTCTGCATTTTCAGCGTCCTTTCAGTACAAAGCGGTAACCTAGAGTCTATGCGTGACAAGCAACCTAGCCGCTTTGGCAACATTCTCAAACTTATTGGATTGAGTGCTATTGCCGGAATTCTCGGAACCGGACTGCTTGCACCTGCGGTCACAGTAGGCGGTTTCGCCGCAACCACAGGCTTGGCTATGTTCGAGAACCTGCCCGACTACATCAAGCCGGTAAACGCGAGCGACGCATCCAACATTTACGGCCTTAAAAACGGCACTCCGGTTAAGATCGCCTCGTTCTATGAGGAAAACCGCATCAGTGTTCCGTTCAACGAGATTTCGAAAAACATCATCAATGCCGTGGTCTCAACCGAAGACCCTCGCTTCTACCAGCACAACGGCGTTGACTGGATCTCTCTGATTCGTGCCACCGCAACCAACGTTGCAACCGCCGGAAACGGCCCGGGTGGTTCAACCATCACGATGCAGTACGTCAAGAATGCCCAGGTACAGGCAGCGGCCTTAGCTGGAAACCAGCAGGCGGTTGATTCTGCAACAGTTGGTGGACTAGCGGGTCTTGGCCGCAAGGTGCAGCAGATTCGCATGGCTCTGGCGCTCGAGAAGACCACGTCTAAGCAAGACATCCTCGCCGGTTATCTGAACCTCTCGTTCTTTGGTAACCAGATTTATGGCATCGAAGCCGCGTCCAACTACTACTTCAACAAGCACGCCAAAGACTTGAACATTCAAGAGGCTGCAATCCTTGCTGCGATGCTAAAGAGCCCCAACGACTACAAGCCAGATGTTGCTGCCAACCTCGACCGCGGCATGAACCGTCGAAACTACGTAATCGACAATATGGCCAGCGAGGGTTACATCACTCAACAGCAAGCCAACGATGCCAAGAGCCAGCCAATCGTCACCCACCTGACTTCTGAAAAGCCGGGCTGCGAAGCAGACCAAACCACCGCGTTCTTCTGTGACTACGTGGTCTGGGTGGTTCGAAACTCCCAGGAGTTTGGCCCTACCGCCGCAGACCGCGAAAAACTGCTGCGCCGCGGTGGCTTGGACATCTACACCTCGCTTGACGTTGATCTGCAACAAGCTGCCGATTCCGCCAGCAAGAAGTTTGTGCCCCCAACCGACCCAAGCCAGATTGGTACCGCCACAGTTTCGGTGCAGGTTGGAACCGGTCGCATTCTGGCGCTGGCCGAGAACCGCATCTACGACCAAACGCCATCAAACCTGCCGGGCCACACTTCGGTGGACTACGCAACCGACAAGCCATACGGTGGCTCTAGCGGTTTCCAGGTTGGAAGTACCTACAAGATCTTTACCTTGGCACAGTGGCTGATCGCCGGCCACCACCTGATGGACCGGGTAGATGGCCGTGTGGTCAACTACCACGCCTCCGACTTCAGTGCCCGCTGTGGTGTCATCACCGGCGACTGGCAGCCTAATAACGACGTAAATAATGAGCCAAAGAACCCGACCGTGGTTCAGGCGACTGCAATCTCGGAGAACACCGCCTTTGCCAACATGGCCTCAAAGCTGGACCTCTGCGATATTCGCGACACCGCAATGCGCTTTGGCATCCACCGCGCCGATGGAACCGAGCTGCTCTACTACCCATCGTCGATTCTGGGTGTAAACGAAATTGCCCCGATGTCGGTGGCAGCTGCAATGGGTGGAATCGCCAACGCCGGAATGTACTGCTCGCCAATTGCAATCGACAAGGTTGTGGTGCGCGCCAGCCAGCAGCAGCTAACCGTACCGACCAGCACCTGCAGCCAGGCAGTGGACCCAACCGTTGCTGCGGGCATGACCTACGCCATGCACGCCGTTATTACCGGCGGAACCGGTGGCGCCTCTAGCACCGGCGACGGCGCTTTCTTGGCTGGTAAGACCGGTACCACCGACTCTGGTGTTCACACCTGGATGAGCGGATTCTCCTCCACAGTTGCCACCAGCACCTGGGTGGGAAACGTTGTCGGTACCAAGTCGCTTCGTGGCACCACCATCAACAAGAAGGCCGCCGCCACGCTACGTCACGACATTTGGCGAACTACCATGCAGGAGGCTGACAAGCTTTATCCGCCTGCCAAATCTATGCCGGCACCTCCACAGGAGATGATTGACGCAAGTTCGGTTCAGGTTCCAAACGTTGCCGGACAGACCCCCGATGCCGCATCGCAGAACATCATCGCTGCCGGACTGCTCGCCAAGATTTCGGTTAAGCAGGTGGCATCTGGCCAGCCAGCCGGAACCATCGCCAGCACTTCGCCTTCCATCGGAAGTAACGTGCCAAGTGGTACTCAAGTGGTGCTTTATGTCAGCAAGGGTGGCCAGAGCGTGGTGCCTAACGTCGCGGGTAAGAGCGTGGCCGATGCCACGGCTGCGCTACTGGCGGCCGGCTTCTCGGCGGTTTCTCCGCCGCAGCCATCGCAGACTCAGTACTTTGTTCACTCCCCTACCGTGCCCAAGGGCATGGTCGTGGGCACCGATCCGGCCGCAGGTTCGTCTGCAGCCGGGGCCGGGGCAATCCTGCTGATCATCAGCGTCGGACCATAGGCTCCAGTTGATCTGGGGTGCACTCTGGGCGCTGCTGGGGCTGGGAGCACTAGTCGCAGCTTGGGGCATCGGCATTGAGCGCCACCTGCGGGTGATCAGGTACGAGCCGCAAACCCTAGCGGTGCTGCCAACTGGATCAAAGCCACTCCGAGTGCTTCACATCAGCGACTTCCATCTCGCCCCCTGGCAAACCCGCAAAATCGCCTGGATTGCGCGCCTTGGCAAACTCGACATCGACCTGGTCATCGACACCGGCGACAATCTTGGTCATCGCGATGCAGTCGACCCCGCACTTTTGGCTCTCACCGGCCTCTCTGGCAAGCCTGGAGCCTTCGTAAACGGTTCGAACGACTACTTTGCGCCAAGGCCCCGTAATCCGCTCAGCTACCTGCGTGCGCCCTCCGAGCGGGTCAGCGAAACCCCACTCGATACTGCCCGCTTGATGTCTGGTTTTGAGCGTTTCGGCTGGCTAAACCTAAACAATCGCGGTGGTCAGTTGGCGGTAAATGGCCTGAGGGTTGGTTTGGTGGGCATCGACGACCACCACGATGGGCTCTCCGACCTGGCTTCAGTTGCGGCGTCAAAGGCGGCACTGCAAGGTGCGGACGTGGTCATTGGTGTGAGCCATGCCCCCTACTTAGCCGTGATTGACGCATTCAACGAGGCCGACATTCCCGTGCTTTTTGCCGGCCACACCCACGGTGGTCAGGTTTGCGTTCCTGGCTATGGTGCACTCACCACAAACTGCGATTTGCCCACAAGCGCAGCAAAGGGGCTAAGTTCCTGGAGTAAGAATGGCCATCAGCTTTGGCTAAACGTTTGTGCCGGCCTCGGACACTCGATCTTTGCCCCGGTGCGATTTGCCTGCCGCCCAGAAGTGCGCGTTGTGACTTTGGTGGCTAAGCCTTAACCGAGCGCCCAGGCCTTGGGCCCAAGGACGATAAAGGACTTGTCTGCATTTTCACAGCGCGCAGTGTCCACCTGAACAAAGCAACTAAAGCCATCCACAGAAATTCTCTCGGCATCCTGCAAAACCTGTGCGCCGGTTGGATCGGTGAAGGCACCACCCAAACAAGGGAAGAACGAAGCCTTGGTGCCGTCGGTGGGCGTGGTGGCCTTTAGCTCTACCTGGTATCCGTACGAATAGTTGCAGCTTGCCGGAACTGGAATAGGCGCATACTGGGTGGCTACTTCGCTCTGCTCACAGATGGATAGCTTGAACTGTGGACTGATGGTGCACCAGGTTGGACCAGACCCAACCTTGAAGACATAGTCTCCGGTTGCCATTTTGAAGGCGTCTGGGGCCACATCGATAACCGATGCCGGAGCAGCGGTTGGAATCAGCGCTGGATCGATGCTGGGAAGCGAAGCACTCTGCGAAGGGGATGCCGAATCGGTGCTGGCAGGAGCACAGGCTGTGAGAGTGAAGGCAACCCCCATTGCCAACAAAACAGCCGCAATTTTTCGCATGGAAATAGGCTAACTGGTCGGCCAATGAAAAACCCCGCGACACCCGAGAATTTGGGCGTGCGGGGCTTCTCAAATGAGATTAAAACTCTTTGGCAACCAACTCGGCAATTTCGTAGGTGTTTAGTGCTGCACCCTTGCGAAGGTTGTCTCCGACCACAAACAACTCAATCGAGTTGTCGAAGTCTAGGGCCTGACGGATGCGGCCAACGAAGGTTGGGTCCTGTCCGGCAACCATGTTTGGAGTTGGGAACTGGTTGTTAGCTGGGTCGTCAACCACCTTAACGGTTGGCTGCTGCTCTAGTACCTCGCGCACCTCATCCGCGGTTAGCTTGTTTGCGAAGGTTGCGTGAACGGTTAGCGAGTGCGCGACCTGAACTGGAACACGAACACATGAGGCAGCAACCTTGAGGTCACTGATTCCGAGAATCTTGCGGCTCTCATCGCGAACCTTCATCTCTTCGCTGCTGTGGCCTCCGGCCTTTAGAGAACCAGCGAATGGGATTACGTTCAAAGCGATTGGGTGCGCCCATGGTGAGTTGCTGAGGTCGTTGCCAGCAGCGGCAAGTGCTGCGCGCACATCGTTGGTCTGGGTGCCAAGGGATGCCTGCTGACCAACAACGGCCAGCTCCGAGGCCAGCTCATCGATGCCGGCAGCGCCAGCACCCGAAACGGCCTGGTAGCTGGAAACAACCAGTTCCTTGAGGGTCCACTTGCGGTGCAGCGCACCCATTGCGGCCATCATGGTCAAGGTGGTGCAGTTTGGGTTGGAGATGATGCCCAGCGGACGGTTCTTGGCCTGCTCTGGGTTTACCTCTGGAACCACGAGTGGTACGTCAGGGTTCATGCGGAAGGCACCCGAGTTGTCTACGGCAACGGCACCGCGCTCTGCAGCGATAGGAGCCCAGATCTCGGAAACCTCGTCAGGAACATCGAACATGGCAATGTCGATGCCATCGAAAGCTTCAGGAGAGAGCGCAACCACAGTGAGCTCTTCGCCGTGCACGGTGATCTTCTTACCGGCAGAACGAGGGCTGGCAATTAGGCGGATTTCGCCCCAGATGTTTTCACGGCTGTTAATGATGCCGATCATTACGGTGCCAACTGCACCGGTGGCTCCAACGAGGGCGAGGTTTGGCTTGCGGCTCATTAGTTTCTCCTTGAGTCTGCGTTAAAAACTGAATGGTGGTTAGCGGCCGGTGCCAGCGTAGACAACTGCCTCTACGTCGCTGTCCAGGCCAAAGGCGGTGTGAACTGCGCGAGCGGCGTCGTCTAGCTGCTTGCTGCTGGTGATTACCGAGATACGGATTTCCGAGGTGGAAATCATTTCGATATTGATACCGGCCTTGGCTAGCGCGGTGAACAGGGTTGCTGAGACACCCGAGTGGGTGCGCATGCCGGCACCGACGATGCTGAGCTTGCCGATGTCTGCGTCCTGCTCTAGTTCGCGGTAACCGATGGTGGTCTTAGCTGCGTCCAATGCACCCGCAACGCGACCCAAATCTCCCAGTGGAAGGGTGAACGAGATGTCGCTTACGCGGTCGGTTACGTCCGAGCCGGTTGGTGTGTTCTGGACAATCATGTCGATGTTGGCGTCGGCCTCGGCTACCACCTTGAATAGCTCGGCTGCCTTGCCTGGCAGGTCTGGAATACCGATAACGGTGATCTTTGCCTGGCCCTTGTCGGCGGCAACACCCGATACAACTGCTTCTTCCATTTTGACTCCTTCTGGCTGCGAAGAATAAACGATGGTTCCTGGGTCGGTGCTAAAGGTTGAACGAACGCGCAGATCGACGTTGTGACGACGAGCGTATTCAACTGCACGGATGTGGAGGATCTTGGCTCCGGCGGCGGCAAGCTCGAGCATCGATTCGATGTCGATTGCGTCTAGCTTTTTTGCAGCCGGGATCATGCGGGGGTCGGCGGTGTAGACACCATCGACGTCGGAGTAAATCTCGCAAACATCTGCATCTAACGCAGCGGCCAGAGCAACTGCGGTGGTGTCGGAGCCACCGCGGCCCAGGGTGGTGATGTCCTTGGAGTCTTTGTTGAAACCCTGGAAGCCGGCAACGATGGCGATGTCGCCTGCGTCTAGCGCTTCCTTGATACGAACCGGCGATACCTCGGCAATGCGGGCGTCGCCGTGCTTGCTGCTGGTCATGATGCCGGCCTGCGAACCAGTGAATGAGCGGCTCTTTGCGCCCTGCGCGTTGATGGCGATTGCAAGCAGCGCCATGGAAATGCGCTCGCCCGAGGTGAGCAGCATGTCCATTTCGCGCGGTGCAGCGTATGGGTCTTGGGCTACCGACTGAGCTAGGTCGATCAAGTCATCGGTGGTGTCGCCCATTGCCGAAACTACAACTACAACCTGGTTGCCGGCCTTCTGTGTCTCAATGACACGGCGGGCAACGTGCTTAATCTTGGTGGCGTCTCCAACGGAAGATCCACCAAACTTCTGCACGATTAGGGCCAAGGCTCTACTCCTTGAAAATAATGGGAAGTCGCCTGAAAAGTAACAGGCAGATAACTAATAAAGTTTAGCCCACATCGGGCGGTGGCTAAAAGCCTATTTCACCACTCGGCGACCCTCGAAGGCACGACCCAGCGTGACCTCGTCGGCGTATTCGAGATCGCCGCCAACTGGCAGGCCGCTGGCAAGACGACTTACCGTGATACCCAATGGCGAAAGCATGCGGGTCAGGTAGGTTGCCGTTGCTTCGCCTTCGAGGTTTGGGTCGGTGGCGATGATGACCTCCTGGATGTTTGGATCGGACAGCCTGGACATGAGTTCTTTAATGCGCAGGTTGTCTGGGCCGATGCCCTCAATTGGACTAATAGCGCCGCCGAGCACATGGTAGAGGCCACGAAACTCGCGGGTTCGTTCGATTGCCTGCACGTCTTTGGACTCTTCAACCACGCAAATAGTGGTTTGGTTGCGGCGGGCGTCTCGGCAGATATTGCAGCGGTCTTCTTCGGTCACGTTGAAGCAGACCTCGCAGAACTTGACGCGGTCTTTGACCTCAAGCAGCACCTGGGCAAGGCGGCGAGGCTGGTCGTCGTCTGCTTGCAGCAGGTAGAACGCTATGCGCTGCGCCGACTTTGGGCCCACACCCGGTAGCCGACCCAGTTCATCGATGAGTTCTTGAACTACACCCTCGTACATTTAGCGCCCTGACTTAGTGTCGTCTACCGGCTTGGCACCCAGAATTTCGCGAAGTAGCGGCTCTCCGTAGGTGGCGCCCTGATGCACGCGGCCAACCTTGCTGGCATTGGGGACCGGAGCGGCCTGCACCGGCGGAGTCACGTCTAGTGGGGCTGGTGGTTCTGGCATCTGTGGAACCGATGCCAGTTCTGGGATTTCTAAGGCAGGTGCGGAAACGGCCGGAGCTGGAATGGCTGGCGCGGCAGCCGGAAGGCTTGGCGCGGCAGCAGTCGCGGGCGCGGGCAAACTTGGAGCTGGCGCAGGCATACTGGGCGCCGCGGCAGGCATTGACGGCATCGACTGACCCGCCTTGGAAGCCGCCTCTGCGACCGTTGCACGGAACTGCGGGTTAATACCCAAGACCTCTTGAATGGCTTGACGAAGATGACCGGGAGCCCCAGCCGTCTTCTTAAAGGTTTCGCTGTCGTTTGCAGTTTCAAACTCTAACGAGAGAATGCCTTCTTCGAAGCCGGCAATCTTGATGTTCTGAGCCAACACCCAGGTTGCGCGAGAAATGTCTGAAAGTGCCTTGATGACCGCCGGCCACTGACCCTGAATCTGCTGCAGGTTAAGCGGAACCACGGGGATCGCCTGGGTTACATCGGCAGCGGTTGGCGCAGCCGCTGGAACGCTCGGCGTAACGGCTGGAACTCCCGGTGCACTCGGCGACTTAGCAGCAGTGGCCGGTGGAGCCGAGGCAACGCGAACCGGTGGCGGAGGTGTTGAGACCGTTACCGCTGGCGAGTCTGTTTCGCCGGCAGTTGCCATACCGATACGGCGTTCGAGGCGCTCAATTCTGGCTAGCGAACCCACCTGTGTGTTGTCTGCCGACGGCACCAACACCTTGGCGCACATCAACTCGAGGTGCAGTTTAGGGCTGGTGGCACCCGACATTTCGGTGAGCGAATGGGCAACAATATTTGCCGCGTGCGTTAGCTCTGCCAGGCCGAATTTGTAGGCTTGCTGGACCATTTTCTCGATCTCGTCCGCAGCAATTCCGCGAAGAACACCCTTGGCGTTGTCTCCAGTAGAAATCACGATTATGAGATTACGCAGATGCTCGAGCAGGTCTTCGACAAAGCGGCGTGGATCTTGACCGGTTTGGATCACGCTATCTACCGCGGTGAAAACTGCAGCGCTGTCGTGGGCGGCAAAGGCGTCTACAACGCTGTCGAGCAATTCGGAATGCGTGTAACCGAGCAGGGCTGCTGCTAGCTCGTACTCAACCTTGCCGCCGTCAGAACCGGCAATCAGTTGGTCTAGGAGCGAGAGTGAATCTCGCACTGAACCGCCGCCGGACCGAACCACAAGTGACAAGACTCCCGGAGCGACCTGCACACCCTCAGACTCACAGAGCGACTCTAGGTAGTCGAGCATCTGGGCTGGCGGAACCAAGCGGAACGGGTAATGGTGAGTGCGGGAACGAATTGTGCCGATGACCTTTTCGGGCTCGGTTGTGGCAAAAATGAACTTGATGTGGGCAGGTGGCTCTTCAACAATTTTGAGCAGTGCGTTGAAGCCCTGGGTGGTAACCATGTGCGCTTCATCGAGGATGAAGATCTTGAACCGGTCTCGGGCAGGCGCAAAGATTGCCCGCTCGCGCAAGTCACGGGCATCGTCTACACCGTTGTGGCTGGCCGCATCGATCTCGACCACATCGAGCGAACCGCCGCCATCGCGGCTGAGCTCAACGCAGGATGGACAGACACCACACGGGGTATCGGTGGGGCCCTCGGCGCAGTTGAGGCAGCGAGCCAGGATTCGAGCTGAGGTGGTCTTGCCGCAACCACGTGGACCGCTGAAAAGATAGGCGTGGTTGACGCGATCGGTGCGAAGTGCGGTCATTAGCGGAGCGGTGACCTGAGTCTGACCAATAAGCTCTGCGAATGTCTCTGGACGGTAGCGTCTGTATAGGGCTGTAACCACGCTTTGAGCCTACCTTTCAGCACCGACAATTAAAAGAACTCCCCGCACACCCGCCAGAGCCCAGTTACCCTTGCTATCTTTCGATCCTGGGGGAGTTGGCCGAGGTGACGCCGCACGGGGAGTCCTCTACGATTTTACCTCTTATATCCGCCTCTAAAAACCGATGCGATTAAGCCTTCAACGAAAGCATGAACTGCCCGCCACCGGGGGTAACCTGGGTGGCGAAGTTCTCACCCGGCGCTAGCCGAGAAACTCGGTCAAGCAGCCATTCGGCGGCAGCCTCTGCATCGGCCTTTGCCGAGAAGTTGGCGACAATTTCGCGGCCACCTTTGCGGGTTAGCCGCTCCACAACGTCAAAGAGCGGTGCGGGATCACCGGCGACCAACTCGGCCGGCCAAGGAACCACGGGCGCGATCTTGCCCTTCATGGTGTTGCAGGCGCGGTGCGCCAGTCGCTCCACCGATGCACCTTTTTTCGCCTTTGCGGGTGTGTAGTTGTCAACGCTGGGGCCCAGATCCGAGTTCACCGATGCATCGGAGTCAACCGGCTGATCACAAAGCCAACAACGCCAGTTATCTTTGGCACCCACCTGATTCAAATCGCTCATGCGACAAGGCTACACACTTGAAAGCGCGCCAATGTCTTGAAACCGATGTCTGGAAATCGAGTGCGAAAACCTATGCGAAATAAATGATGCCTAAACCTGATTTAGTAGTTGAGAGCACTTCACAATTCCGCAGATTGGACAATCGTGGCCACCGCATCAGAAGAATTTGATTTTCGAGCTATCTTGAACGAGCTAGCTTCGTTTGCAAAAAACACCGGCAGCTCATTCCGCGAGCGACTGCGAGAAGTAACCCCCGATGAAAGCTCTATCGCAACTGCGGTTTTGGTTGCAATCGAAAAAGAGCCCAAGAACCTGAAAGAAATCGCTGGCTCCATTGCTTTGGCCAGTGGAGGAGCTTGGAAGCCTGGGGCAGGCCTGGTTCTCAACACCATCTCGTCCTTGGTTGAGCTTGGACAAGCTGAATCCCGAAACGAGGGCGAGCGTCGAATCTATTCGATTACCGCTTCCGGGCTGGCTGCCCTTACTTCTGCTCGGGAAGCAAGCTTCCAACCAGAAGCTGAGGAAGCATCGACTCCCCCAGTCGGTTCCCGCAGTTTTAGCTTTGGACACAATTGGCAAACTTGCGATCCACATTTTCTCAAGACAGCATCCAAACTAGGACCCGTTCTGCTCGATATCGCTCAGACAGCCAACCGCAGCCAGCAGGAAAAGGCAGCAGTGGTGCTCGAAGAGGCTCGCAAGAAACTTCATGTGATTTTGGCGGAAGACTAATTTCCACTGCCACTCAGCCAATGACTCAGGCTCAGACCCGGGCGCTCCAGGGACGCTATCGACGGATCCTGCGATTCGCCTCGCTCGCACTAGCGCAAGCTTGGTGGTTCGATCTCACCCTCCCCCGGCTTGGTTTGGGCGCGCTTGCGGCCAGAGGAAGGGTGAAGCGGCTAAAAAAGCAGGCTAGAAAATTTCACAACCTGGCCGCCGATCTGGGTGGGCTAATGGTGAAAGTCGGCCAGTTTCTTTCGTCGCGGTTCGATGTGCTCCCCGAGGAAATTACAAAGGAACTGGTCGGTTTGCAGGACGAAGTTGCCCCTGTTGGCTTCGATCTAATTCGCACCACTATCGAGACCGAGTTGGCTATGCCCATCGGTGTTGCATTCGGTGAAATTGACCCGACGCCGATCGCCGCGGCTTCGCTGGGACAGGCTTATAGGGCCAAGTTATCTACGGGGCTTGGCGCTGATCTTGGTATGGATTCGGTGATCATCAAGGTTCTGCGCCCGGGCATCGAGGAGATTGTAGACGTAGACCTCAAAGCGCTGAGGAAGATTGGCGGCTGGTTAGCCAGAGTCAAGCTTGTGTCGAGAAGGACCGATGCTCCCGCCCTCGTGGAAGAGTTTGCCAAAATCACTCTTCAAGAGGTTGATTACCTGCATGAGGCGCGAAACCTAGAGCGTTTCGCAGCAGACTTTTCCTCCGATTCCCGGGTTTCCACTCCAGACGTTATCTGGGAACGCAGCACCCGGCGGGTACTAACGCTCAGCGATGTAAGCGCGATCAAAATCGGCGATGTCGACTCGATCATCGCTGCCGGAATCGACCCCAATGCGGTGGCCGCCGAACTTGCGCGAGCGACCTTCGAACAGTTCTTTGTCACCGGCTTCTTTCACGCGGATCCGCATCCTGGCAACATCTTTGTCAAGAAGGTGGATGGCCAGGCGGGCAGCAATTTCGTACTTACTTTTATCGACTTTGGAATGATGGGTCAGCTTGGCGACGAAATGCGCAGCGACCTCCAGCAGTTCTTATTTGCCGTTGCGTCCCGAGATGCCCGGGCCTGGATTTCGGCTTGCGAACGCCTTGGTGTGCTGCTGCCCACCGCCGACAAGGTGCTGTTAGAGGCAGCCATTTCCAAGCTGTTCGATCGCTTCGGCGGGGTTCGAGTTGGCGAGCTGATCCAGACCGACCCCAGAGAGTTTAGAGAGTTTGCCGTCGAATTCAGCGACCTGCTGCGTACGCTGCCATTCCAGCTACCCAATGACTTCCTGTTTTTGATTCGCGCCCTCTCTCTTATTTCCGGCGTCACCAGTGCACTCAATCGAGAGTTCAACATCTGGGATGCCGTCGATCCGTTTGCACGAAGCCTGTTGAACGGCAGCGGCAACGACGTCTTCAAGCGTCTGGGGAAAAACTTTTTCGAAGTCTCAACCACAATTGCCCGCCTGCCAAAACGGCTCGACGACCTAGCAAGCCGGCTTGAACGCGGAGAAATTGTCATTCGCAATCCTCAGCTGGAGCGCCGGGTCTCATCCCTCGATTCCAGCGCACGGAGGGCGGCATCGTCGGTTGTCTTTGCCGCTTTACTTGTTGGTGGAACCCTGATGTTCGACCGCAATCAAACTCTCAGCTATTGGATGCTTGGTGTTTCGGTGCTGCCCATGCTCCACGCGCTTGGCGTTGGGCGCATCAACAAGTAGCGTAGGCAGGCCCGCCCAGGGTCGATTGCCTCTTTAGGTCTGTTCTTTCATTCGGGGCAAACTCGGCTAAACTAGTGAAGTTGCCCTTTTGGGTCAATGAGGAGAATTCGCCTAGTGGCCTATGGCGCACGCTTGGAAAGCGTGTTGGGTGCAAGCCCTCATGGGTTCGAATCCCATATTCTCCGCAGCGAAAAAGCCCCAGAAGACTCTGGGGCTTTTGTTGTTTCTAGGGCCTAAAAGGGTTGGCATCCCGGCCATTTTTTAGGGTACTTGACCACCAATTGAGTTGGTCGAGGACTGTCTGGGCGGTCTTTCCAGCCGTCGATTCTTTCAACGAACCATCCTCATCGAATGCTGTGAAAACGTATGGAAGTGAAACGCTCGCCTGAATGTCGTGAATGTGAAGTTCTGCAACCACCTGACGCAATTGCTCTATTGCTCGCAGTCCACCAGATGCCCCACCGTAGGAAATGAAAGTTGCCGGCTTCATTGTCCATTCCTTGTAGATGGCATCGAGCGCTGATTTCAGCGAAGCCGGATATCCGTGGTTATATTCCGGCGTCACGAATACAAATGCATCTGCCTTTTCAATCCTCTCGGCGAAGGCAACTGCATCTGGATGATAAAGACCCATCCTTGGCGCTCCATGACTCATACCGATGGGAAAACCAAAGTCCGCAAGATCAACCAGGTCTATCTCGAACCTGCCATCGCGGCGAGCAATGTCGGCAAACCAGTTAGCGACTTTCGGGCCAATTCGCCCTGGACGTGTTGAGCCAATGATTACAGCGAGACGCATCTACGATTACGCTGCCTTTCGAGGCTTGATGGCAAGCAACCAAGCGAAGGCTGCGACGAGGTGCATCGCTCCAAGAGTCAGCCCGGTTGCCGCGTCTTGCGACATTACCCAACCGTTAGGTGCCGAGATAACGGCAACAACGAAGCCCGCCCAAACAAGAATGTTGAGTGCTTTCGAGCCTTTCTTACCGACAAGGCTGGCCACAAACGCACCGACAGACAAAGGGAAAAGGGTTGCAATCGCACTTACAAGTCCGTTCACTGGGATAGGCGAGCCTACGCTATAGGTGGCGCCAGCGTTTTCACCGACAAAGAACAAAACAACGTTTGCGACGGCGGCAGCAACAACCCAAATGGCAACGCGTGAAACGTTGATGCTAACTTTTGAACTCATAAACTCTCCGATACTTGTATTTGTAGATAGCGTTAGACTATCAAGAATAGTTGAGTTGCTCAACCATTTACCCGCTAAACGAAATGAGCCAAGTTGGACAGCAACAAGCAGATGGAAGAGTCGCGGCAGTTATCGCACCTTTTGGTGCTTTCTGCCGACCTGTCCAAGACAGTGTTTTCTGACATCGCAACTTCTCTAAAAGTTCCAGTGCATTTGG
>Ga0213920_1000141_pt1 | contig 71140 bp, 66 predicted proteins | sample McNCre1117MG_FD_161054 | JGI IMG/M metagenome (GOLD analysis project Ga0213920, IMG submission 161054) | Freshwater microbial communities from McNutts Creek, Athens, Georgia, United States - 11-17 MG | ecosystem: Environmental > Aquatic > Freshwater > Creek | place: USA: Georgia | collected...
GCAACGCTGACCCTCGCCTGCTCGAGAACATGCTCGGGCAGATGCACCTCATCCGTGCCTTTGAAGAAACCGTGCTGCAGCTCGCCGGTGAAGGTTTGGTTCACGGCCCGGCTCACTCGAGCATCGGACAAGAGGGTGGCGCGGTCGGTTCGATCGTCGGCCTTCGAGCCACGGATGCGGTCAACGGCTCACACCGCGGTCACCACCAGTTCTTAGCCAAGGCGCTCGGCTACGTTGCGCCGAACGGCCTAGACGTTACCGACTTGGTGAACCCGGCCATCCAAGAGGTACTTCAGCGCACCCTAGCCGAGATTCTCGGTCTGGCGCAGGGTTACTGCCGCGGTCGCGGTGGCTCGATGCACCTCCAGTGGATGGAAGCCGGAGCCCTAGGCACCAACGCCATCGTTGGTGGTGGCGTGCCACTAGGCGCAGGTAACGCTTGGGCTCAGAAGCACTCAGCCACCAGCGACCTAACGGTCAGCTACTTCGGCGATGGCGCGGTCAACATCGGTTCTGTGCTCGAAACCATGAACCTCACCGCAGCTTGGGACATCCCGCTGGTCTTCTTTATCGAGAACAACCTTTACGCGGTTTCGACCCACGTTTCAGAAGTAACCGCCGAAGAGCGCCTCTCTGGTCGAGGCACCGGCTTCGGAATTCCGAGCTGGCGAGTAGACGGCATGGACCCGCTTGCCGTTCACCTAGCGATGCAAGAGATCGCCGAGCACGTTCGCGCCGGCAAGGGCCCTGCGGTTATCGAAGCGGAGGTCTACCGCTTCTTCCACCAGAACGGCCCATTCCCTGGCAGCGCCTTCGGTTACCGACCAAAGGACGAAGAAGAGGCTTGGCGCGGTCGTGACCCGCTAACCCGCGTAGCCAACGAGATGATTTCGCTCGGCCTACTTGACCAGCAGATGGTCGACCACGTTCGCGCCCAGGCTCAGGCAGCCATGGAGCAGGCCGTGGCCCAGTTGCTCGAAGCCGACCCAAACGGCAAGCCTGGCGCACGCAAGATTCGCGAAGAACTCTGGCCAAGCGTTGACTTCGTCAACGTCGGAGTTCGCGGGGATGCCAGCGAACTAAAGGGCGCCCGCACCGAAGAACTTGCCACCCACACCGGAGCCAAAGAAGAGGTCCGCTTCGTCGATGCCGTGGCTGCCGTTATGGATCGCCGCATGGAAACCGATTCACGCATCGTCGTTCTCGGCGAAGATGTTCACCGCCTGAAGGGTGGAACCAACGGCGCCACCAAGGGCCTCGTCGAGAAGTATCCGGGTCGAGTTCTTGGCACCCCGATCAGCGAGAACGCATTCGCCGGTCTCGGTGGCGGCATGGCCTTGGATGGTCGCTTCCGCCCGGTAATCGAATTCATGTACCCAGACTTCATGTGGGTTGCCGCCGACCAGGTATTCAACCAGATCGGTAAGGCTCGCCACATGTTCGGTGGCGACGCAGCGGTTCCAGTGGTTATTCGCACCAAGGTAGCGATGGGTTCTGGTTATGGTTCACAGCACCTCATGGACCCAGCCGGAATCATGGCTACCGCTCCGGGATGGCGCATCGTGGCCGCCTCAAACCCATTCGACTACATCGGCCTGATGAACGCGGCGCTAGCCCTCGAAGACCCAGTGCTTGTAATCGAGCATGTCGATCTTTACGCCTCAAAGGGTGAGATTGCCGCCGGTGACTACGACTACCAGATCGAGTTCGGCAAGGCCGCCGTCAAGCGCGAAGGTAAGGACCTGACCGTTCTGACCTACCTCTCGATGGTGAATCACTCAATGGAAGCCGTCGAGCAGACCGGTGTTGACGCCGAAGTTATCGACCTTCGTTGGCTAGACCGCGCGAGCATCGACTGGAACACCATCGAAGCCAGCATCAAAAAGACCAACGCGGTTCTCATCGTCGAACAGGGCGCTCAGGGAACCAGCTATGGCGCATGGCTGTCAGACGAGATTCAGCGTCGCTACTTCGACTACCTTGACCAGCCGGTTCAGCGAGTGCACGGAGGCGAGGCATCACCGAGCATCTCTAAGGTGCTCGAGCGTGCCGCAATCGCCAAGACCGAAGAAGTGGTCGCCGGCCTCAAGAAGGCGGCAGAGGGGTTCGGTAAGAACTAATGGCTACCCTAATTCGCATGCCCGAGGTTGCCGCTGGTGCAACCGAAATCGTCCTTTCAAAGTGGAACGTTGCCGTCGGCGCCTCGGTGAAGATCGGTGACGTGGTCGCCGAGATGGAAACCGAGAAGGCAGTTGTTGACTATGCCTCGGATGCCGAAGGAACCGTCTACAAGATTTTGGTTGCGGACGGAGCCTCGGTGGAGGTCGGTTCGCCGATCATGATTCTGCTCGGCGCAGGCGAAGACGGCTCTGCCGGCGACGCCCTGCTTGGCGGCTCGGCCTCTGCCGAACCGGTTGCCGCACCGGTTGCTGAACCTGTCGCAGCTCCTGTTGTTGCGCCGGTCGCAGCCCCAATGGCAGCTCCTGTGGCAGCCCCGGTGGCGGCGCCGATCGCCGTTCCAACTGCCGCTCCGGCCACCTCGGGCGGACGCAAGTTTGTCAGCCCAATTGTGCGCAAACTCAGCGCGGAGCGCGGTGTTGACCTTAACCAAATCGCCGGAACGGGTCCAGACGGACGCGTGGTTCGTCGCGACCTCGAGCACTACTTGGCAACTGGAGGCGCAGGATCAACAGCAGTCGCGCCAGCGGCCTCGGCCCCAACCGCTTCGGAACCAGCAGTGTCCCCAGGCTCGGCCATTGCAAAGCAAGAGTACTCAAGCAGCTATATCACCGTTCCGCACTCTGGAATGCGCCGCGCTATCGCTCGCCGCCTGACCGAGAGCAAGACCACGGTTCCGCACTTCTACGTGACCGCAGACTGCAAGGTCGACTCGCTGCTCGAACTTCGCAAGCGCATCAACGAGTCTTCGCCGGTAAAGATTTCGGTCAACGACATCGTGGTCAAGGCTGTCGCCTCGGCACTCATGGATGTTCCAGAGGCAAACGTCATCTTCACCCCAGAAGCGATGCATAAGTTTGAGTCTGCAGACATCGCGGTTGCCGTTGCAACCGATGGTGGATTGCTGACTCCGGTCATCCGTGGCGTTGAAAAGCGTCAGCTGAGCAACCTGAGCATGGAGATCAGCGAGCTAGCTGCTCGTGCTCGCGCCGGCAAGCTTCGCCAAGAAGAACTCGAGGGTGGCAGCTTCGCGGTCAGCAACTTGGGCATGTATGACACCAAGGAGTTCGCCGCAATTCTGAATCCACCGCAGTCGGGCATCCTGGCAGTTGGCGCAGCAGCACCGCGCGCGATTGTTGAGGATGGCGAGGTTGTCGTTGCCAACGTAATGACCGTAACCCTGTCAGCAGATCACCGTGCCGTTGATGGCGCAGTGGCGGCTCAGTGGTTGGCGGCCTTTGTGAAGCGAATCGAGAATCCGCTCAGCATGCTGGTTTAGCTGCGAAGTTTGCTATTGCTGCTATTTGCGCAGCTTGCGAGCCTTGGCGTCGCCCATGACGTTGAGCACATCCACGGCCGACTTTGCTGGCAAGGATGGGCTGCTCGACTTTGCCGGGCCTAGGTTGCTGAGGTTCTGAGTCTCAGTCTCCTTGTTTCCGATGACGAACCAGATTCCGCGTGCAGGCTTGGCCGAGTTGTTCTCGTACATGTGCAGGCGGTTGGCGTCAAAGCTGAATGAGTCTCCAGGGTAGAGCTCGTGAACCTCTGACTCGATGCGTAGGGTTAGGGTGCCTTCGATGATCACGCCGTACTCGAGGGCATCGTGGCGCATCATCTTGCCGTCGACCGAACTTGAGCTGCCTGGTTCGTAGGTAACCATTAGCGGGTCGGCGTCTTCGCGACCGCCGTCGGCCAAGCGCTCCCAGACCACGCCGTTTTCCATTTCGATGAGCGGGTTTTCATTGCGGCGCTGAACGATGCCGTGGTGGCCATCTTGATAACCAGAAGGATCAGCTGCGGTTTCGCCCTGGGCCTGGCCCTTCATAAGGCCATCGAGAGAAATGCCCAGGTGGTTTACCAGCGCATAAAGCGTGCTCACCGAAGGCTGAGTCTTGCCGGTCTCTACCTGTGAAAGCAGGCTGGCCGATACGCCAACGGCAGTGGCGACGCTTCTTAGGCTGAGCTTTCGCGATACTCGAACTCTACGTAGCTCGTCCCCAATATCGAAATGCACCTGAACTCCTTAAAGTCATGCGCGATTTGCGCAGATTCTTTACAATCACTTTACAGATTCGACCCCAAATACTCACTATTTGTTGAAGAAAACCCCATTTTTTGGTTTTGTAAACGCTTGTCGTTAAGTAATACTGCACATAGACTTTAACTGTCAACGGTGATGGAGAAATCAATGGATCTCAAAAATGGACTTGGCCACCTAAGCTATTCGACGCTGGTTCACGCCGGTGACACCTGGGCCGAAATGAATGCCAGCCTGCGCGAATTCGTGCCCCAGGTCAAGACGCGAATCTCCCCGGATGAACCGTTTGCCGTATCGCTGCGCATCTCGGCAGCCTCTGCCAAGACCCTTACCGAAAGCCCTACAGAGCGTGCATCTCTGGCCGCTTTCCTTGCCAAGGAAGACCTTTATGTATACACGGTAAACGCTTTTCCATACGGCCCGTTCAAGGGCGACACCGTTATGGAGCGAGTCTACGAGCCAGACTGGACGACCGACGATCGCGTCAACTACACCAACTCGGTGGCCGACATCCTTGCCGAAATTTCACCGGCCGACGTAAACCCGTCAATTCAGACTGCACCACTAGCCTTCAAGCCGAACGTGGCCGATGAGGCATACGTGAAGACGTTTACTCGCAACGTGTTTCGCGTAGTGAAACACCTGCTCGAACTCGAAGAGCGCACCGGCAGCCGAGTGAAGCTGGCAATCGAACCCGAACCTGCCTGTTATCTAGAAACCACCGACGAGACCGTGACCTTTTTTAAGGAGCGCATTTACTCGCCGGCAGGCATCCGTGAACTTGCCGAAGTTGCGGGCATTCCGCTAAGCGAAGCCGAGGGAGCTATTCGTCGCTACCTGGGCATCGTTTTCGATATCGGCCACCAGTCGGTAGGTTTTGAGAACATCACCGAGTCGCTAACCAAACTGGTTGAAGCCGGAATCCCGATCTTCAAACTTCAAGAAGCCGCCTCGCTCTGGGTTGAAAACCTCACCCAAGACAAGATCACCTCGCTTCGTCGCTTCACCGACACCATCTACCTGAGCCAGACCTCGCTCAAACAGAATGGCAAGATCACCAAATTCCTAAACCTTGGCGAGGCGCTGGACGCTTACGAAGCCAACCCAGTCGAAACCGAAATGCGCACCCACTTCCACGTGCCGGTGTTCCTTGAAGAGCTAGGGCCGTTCCGAACCACCCGCTTTGGTGTTCAAGAGGCACTCAAGATGCACCGAACCACCCCGCTATCTGACCACCTAGAGATTGAGACCTATACCTGGGATGTTCTGCCACCGGAATTGAAGACCGGCGACATCATCGACTACGTGAGCCGCGAACTCGAATTCGTGCGCTCTGAACTGATTGGATAACCGATGACCGAAAAGACTCGCGTCTCGCTATTGGGACTTGGCTCAATGGGAACCGCAATGGCAACCAAGCTACTCGAAAAGGGCTTCGACGTTGACGTTTGGAACCGTTCACCGAAAGAAATCGGCGACCTACTAGACCTCGGCGCGCGCAAGGTCGACTTGGGCGCCGCCCTGCAGAACGACTTTTTCATCTCAATGTTGAGCAACGATGCCGCTGCACTCGAGGTCTTCGATGAAGCCAACCTGGTCGCCGCCAAGCCGGGCTCGATCCACATCAACATGTCGACACTGAGCCCAACCGCTTCGAAGACTCTCGCCGATCGGCACGAACAGTTGGGGCTGGGCTATGTTGCCGCCCCGGTACTCGGTCGACCAGCCGCAATCTTGAACGGCAGGTTGCTGATCGTGGCTGCCGGCAAGGCTGAACAAGTCGAAGCTGCCTCGGTGGTGCTGTCACAGGTTTCTGCCCAGCACTGGAACGTGGGTGAAGACCACGCGAAGTCTCTGCTGGTCAAGCTTGGCGTCAACTACAATCTCATCCATGCTCTTCAGGCGATTGGTGAATCTGTTGCCCTTGTCGAGTCTGGCGGGGTAGACCCGAACACCTTCGTCGAGATCATTACCCACACCGCCTTCACCGGCTCTGCCTATACCGGCTATGGGCCGATGATCGTCAACCACAACTACACCCCGCCAGGCTTCACGATTGCCCTTGGCCTCAAGGATGTAAAGCTCGTCGAGGATGCCGCGGCCGATCTAAACCTCAAGTTGCCGGTGGCCGGCGTGCTTCGTGGACTGTTTGAGGCAGCCCTCAACGACCCAGAGCTGAAGGACCTCGACTGGTCGGCAATCGCCGAGCTAACCCGTCAGCGCAAGATTTAGCCTTTCCAGGTAAACAGTTAGGGCCCGCAGCGATGCGGGCCCTAACTGTTTTTACTTACAAGGAAATAACTAGGAGTTTTTCTTTGAAGCCTTGCGGTTTCTTGCGGTGCTGTAGACCACGGCGGCAACCAGAATGAGGATTGCCTGCAGTAGGTACTGCCAGGTCTGATCTAGGTCGAGGAACACGGTTGCGTTCAAGACCTGCATCAGCAAGATGGCTCCCATGAAGGTTCCCACGTAGGTTCCGCGGCCACCCATCAGTGAGGTTCCACCGAGCACTACGGCGGTGATGCCGGTGAGTGTGTAGCTGACACCCTGGGATGCGTCACCGATACCGAGCTGCACCATGAGCAGCAATGCGCCGAGGAATACGAATAGCGATGAGATCACGTAAGCGCCAATGATGCTGCGAGTGGTGTTTACACCTACCTTGCGAGCGGCTTCTTCGTTTGAACCAACCGCGCGAAGTCTCCAGCCCCAACGCGACTTACGAAGCAAGTACTCCATGATTACGGTCGCGATGATCAGAGCGATGAACACGTATGGAATCGGGCCAATGGCCGCATTGAGCACATCCGAGAGGGCCTGGCTGATGTAACCATCTGGCTGAGGGCGCAATAGGAAGGCAAAACCACCGATAGCGATGTAGGTGGTCAGAGTCGCGGCAATCGCAGTGAATTTCACGAAGCGAATCAGCGCGCTGTTGGCGAGACCGACCAGAACGGCAACCAGAACCATGGTCGCAATGCCCATGATCATCGCGGTTGCCGGTGCATCATCATTGATATAGAACGATGCAATCACAACCAAGAAGCCGGCCAGCGGGCCCGTGGAAAGGTCGATTCCGCCAGTCATCATGACCGTGGTTTGGCCGATGGCGACGAATCCGAGCGCGCTGACCAGCAACAGGATTGCATTCATATTGAAGTCACTCAAGTAGCTGTCGGTCTTGGTCATGATCAGGGCGGCAAGCGCAACCATCACAATGGCCAACATGGCCGGCGGGGCATAGTCTCCACGAAGGAAGCGACGGAACTTCACGAAGAAGGTTTCGTTGGCAAGCTTCTGCTCACGAATCTCGCGCTCAACACGGATGACCTTGGTGGTCGAAGTAACCGCGGCCTCGATCATCGCCTCTTCACGGTTTTCACCGTCACGAAGAGTCTTGACCACCTGGCCACGAGAGAGAACGTAAACGGTGTCACACAGACCCTCGAGCTCTTTGGCGTCTGAAGATGCAACCACAACTGGGATGCCATCGGCCGAAGCCTGTCGAAGAATTTCATAGAGCTCTGAACGTGCACCGACGTCTACACCCTGAGTTGGCTCGTCGGCCAAAATCATGACCGGGTTCGAGAGCAAGGCACGTGCCATAACTACCTTCTGCTGGTTTCCACCAGACAGGGCCGAAACCGGAGCCTCGAGGCCAGGAGCCTTAATCGAAAGCGAAGAAAGGGTGTCGTGAACGGCCTTTACTTCTTTCTTGCGATTTAAGAGGCCGAAGATTTTGAACTTTTTCAAGGATGCAAGGGCAGAGTTCTCGCGAACCGACATGCGCATCATGACACCTTCGCGCTGGCGGTCGGCAGGCATAAGTGCCGCCTTACCGTTTAGCGCGCGCGAGCTCATGGCCTGTCCGTTGATTTCGATCGAACCGTCGAAGTCGGCCTGGCCAGCCAGAGCCTTCAAGACCTGCGACTGTCCGTTGCCAACTACACCGGCGATACCGATGATCTGACCAGGGTACGCCTCAATGTTTACGTCCGTGAAGCCGTTTCCGGTCAAGCCCTTGACCACGAGGTTTGGCTTGGCGTCGGCTGCCTTGACGTGCTTTGGCGGGAAGGTTGAGTCAAGCTCGCGACCGATGATTTGAGCCAATAGCTCAGCGTCGGTGATCTTGTCGATGTCAGAGGTGGCCATCAGGTGACCGTCGCGAAGAACGGTGACGATGTCGGCCAGTTCGCGAACCTCGGCTAGTCGGTGGGTGATGTAAATAACCGCGGTGCCGTTGGCGATTTCTTTGGCCACCAACTGAAAGAGCAGTTCGACCGAGTCTTGGCCGAGGGCGGCGGTTGGCTCGTCGAGCACCAAAATCTTTGGCGAGGTGGCCAGCGCCTTCGCAATTTCAAGCAGGTGCTTCTGGGCAATGCTGAGGTCTTCGACGCGAATCTTGAGCGAGATCTTGAGACCCACACGCTCTAGAAGTTCGGCGCCCACCTTTTCGGCAGGTCGGCCCTTAAAAATTGAAGTCGGCAGAGCAACCTGAAGGTTCTCAAGCACGGTTAGGTCTTTCAGCACGGCTGGGTGCTGGTGAACGATGGCGATGCCAAGGCTGTTGGCAAGAGCTGGGGTTAGCGCTGCGTAGCGCTCTCCGTGAACCATTAGGTCGCCAGAAGACGGAGCTACGGTTCCCGATGCAACATTCATCAGGGTTGACTTGCCGGCACCGTTTTCGCCGAGCAATGCGTGTACTTCACCAGACTTGATCTGGAGGGTGACATCAGTGAGCGCGGCTACACCCGAGTAGTTTTTTGAGATTCCGCGTAGTTCCATGACTACGTTCTGGTTGTTACTCTGAGCCACTTTGCATCTCCTGGTATTTCAAGTTGTTTAGACGGTGTGCTGGGCCGGCCTATTTCTAAGCCGGCCCAGCAACCTTTGGATCTACTTCTTTGTTACTTCTTTAGCAATGCTTCCTGGTCCGCGCCGCTCATCTGAGCTGACAAGAAGGTCCAGTCGTTGATGCTGCGGTTACACTGCACTGGGTGAGGCTTGCCGGTGGTTGAGTCTTCAAACACAGGAGCCTTGAACGAAGTTGCAGATGGGATCTTGCCGCCGGTTGCACGAGCAACAGCCTGCTGAACAGCTAGGCGCACGTGGTCGTTACCGGTTGCAACGGTCATCAACTTGAAGTCCTTGTTGGCCTTCACGTTGTCCTGGTAGAAGCAACCAAGGATGTTTCCATCTGAGGTAGCTAGTGCAGGAATTGAGCGACCGCTCTTGGTGAACTCGCCTAGTGATGAAACCATAACTGGGCCGAAGTCAGAGAAGATAACGTCGATCTTTGGGTACTTAGCGATAGCTGCGGTTAGTACCTTCTGGGTTAGAGCTGGGTCCCAGTTGGTAACTTCGAATGGCTGCTCGCCGATGTACTTGTAAGCGCCGCTTCCGTTGCCAAGAACTGACTCGAAGCCCTTGCGCTCGTCAACGCCCTGGCTGTTTCCAGCAGGACCTGACAAGAACAGGATGTTTGCACCGTTAGGGAAGTTCTTCTTGGTCCAGGTACCCCAGTTCTTACCGTCGGTGACGAAGTCTCCGCCGATCCAGATGGTGTAGTCCTTGCCGTTTACGCCTGATGGGTCAACGCGGTAAGGAACGGTAACAACGCCGGCCTTGTATGCAGCGCGAAGGGTAGGCAAGATTGCCTTACCTGCGTCTGGGAATACAACTAGAGCCTTAACACCCTTGGCAACCATGCCCTTGATGTCTGAGATTGCCTTGGTTACGTTACCCTGGCCATCCGCGTAAAGCAGCTTGGTTACACTTGGGCACTTTGAAACTTCGTTACGTGCTGATGCAGTGGTAACTAGGCGCCAGTTGTTGCCACCGAAACCATCGGTTAGACCCATGGTGATCTTCTTAGGGCCACACCATGACGGAACGCTTGCTGCGCTGGCTGGTGATGCAACGCCAGCGGCAACGCCGGTCAATAGCATCGATGCTACTGCCGCAGCGGAAAGAGCCGCTGCGATTTTACGACGACGAATCATCTTTGTTTCCTCCATCTAAGTGCGTGACATCACTGTCGCGCTTTTTTTGACCTCTAAGCCGAAGGCAAAGAAGCTTGGTTCTGCCTGCGACCCGATGTCGACAGGAGTTTGTTGAGGACTGCTCTCACACGAGCCCAGTCCACGGTGTAGATAGCGACACCAATTGCTAGTGCAGCTGCTTGAACCAAGGTGCGGATGGCGAAGTTAACGCCAAGTGCCAGCACGAACTGGTCAAGTTGTGAAAGGAAGACAGCCGCTATCACGGTTGCGGTTGGAAGACCGCGTCCTCCTAGAAGTGAGGTTCCACCGAGAACCACCACCGCCACCGAAGGCAAAAGGTAGGCGTCACCCATCGAGCCGTTTGGCGATGAAATCACGCCGGCGATTAGAACTCCAGCCAGGGTGTAAAGCAACTGGCCCCAAACGTAAGCCAAGGCTAGGTGGGTGCGAACGCGCAGACCCGATATGCTAGCGACCGCTGCGCTCGCGCCGATTGACTCGAAGCGTCGGCCGGCAACGGTCTTGCGCAAAAAGAAGATGACGACCAGCAGAGTGGCTAGTGCAAAGTAAACGGTGTTCGGAATGCCAAAGGTGTTCGCGGTCACAATTGACTGAAGACGCTTGGTGGTCTGGCGAGGGATGCCCTGCGAGATTGCCATGACCAAACCGTAGAGAAGCGAGTTGGTTCCGAGGGTGGCGATGATTGGGTTGAGCTTCAAGAAACCGATCAGAATTCCGTTGAGTGCACCAACGACTAGCGATACGCCGAATGCCATTAGAAGAGCTGGAACTAGAAGTTCGTTATCGCCGGTTGGGTAAACGGTCACGATCACTGCGGCCAGCGAAACTGCACCTGCAACCGATAGGTCAATGCCCGCCTGCTGAATGACCAGCATCTGGCCCAGACCAACGATTGCCAGGATGGCGGCGAACGGAAGCATTCCGCTCAGCGTGCCCGGGGCAACGCTGGTAGGTGCGAGGGCTGCGCTCAGGGCAAACAAAACTGCGGTTGAAATCAACACAGTTAGCAGGCCCTTAGACACCTGAAAGCGCGAACCCTTGGACAGGGTTGCTGCACTTCTTTCAGCCATTTGTTCTCCTTGTTGCATCTCTAGTGATCTTTTGAATCACTTTGTTGAGTCCTACTTTATGAAACGCTAACAACGTTTAGGTACACTTACGATAACGATTCGGCGACATTTCTGTTATAAATCCTTTTTGCCCTCGGCGGTCAACGGGATTTATTCCCGAATTGGCAAATATTTTTTCGGCCGTAAACCCCTTATTAATCGCGGATTAAAGGCAAGAACGGCCAAAATCGCCGGCACGAAGCCGGCATTACATCCTTGGGCCGAAGCCTCAACCAAATCGTTACGATTTTGCCTAGGTTTGTTCACTACGTTTACTGGTATCGTTCATCTCAAGTGAACACCACTGTCGAAACGGAGATTTCAAAATGAGCACGAACAACAATCGCCGGGCACTAATCGTCGGCGTGACCGGCATCTCGGGCCAGGTAATCGCTAAGCAGCTGCTTAAAGATGGCTGGGAAGTGCACGGTCTATCCCGCCGCATCGAAGGTTTGCCTGCGGGAGTTCACCACATCAAGGCAGATCTGCTCGACGCAGAGGGCGTAAAAACCGCTCTAGCCGGCCTTAAGCCAGAGATTGTCTTCATGACCGCATGGATCAAGAAAGACAGCGAAGCCGAGAACATCGAGGTCAATGGTGCAACCATTCGCAACCTCCTAAACGCTCTCGAGCCAGACGGTGGCGTTCGCCACGTTGCGCTGCAGACCGGCCTGAAGCACTACCTCGGCCCATTCGATAACTACGCCAACGCGGTAATGGCCGAAACTCCATTCCACGAAGACGAGCCACGCCTAGATGTACCTAACTTCTACTACACCCAAGAAGACGAACTCTTCGAGGCCGCCAATAAGCAGGGCTTCACCTGGAGCGTTCACCGCTCGCACACCATCTTTGGTTACGCGGTAGACAACGCCATGAACATGGTGCTCACTCTCTCGGTATACGCCGAGATTCAGAAGGCACTCGGCAAGCCGTTCATCTTCCCTGGTTCAACCCAGGCTTGGAACGGTGTGGTTGACGTCACCGACGCAGACCTACTTGGCGAGCAGTTGGTTTGGGCGGCAACCAGCAAGGCCGGCGAAAACCAGGCCTTCAACATCGCGAATGGTGACACTTTCCGCTGGCGCTGGCTATGGCCTCAGATCGCCGAGCACTTCGGCGTCGCCTACGAGGGCCCTAAGGCCGAGCACTTCCAGCCCCTAGAAGAGCAAATGAAAGATGCTGCTCCGGTTTGGGCAGAGATTGCTCACAAGCACGGGCTAGCGGTTGACGATGTGACCAAGTTGGCTTCGTGGTGGCACAGCGACAGCGACCTCGGTCGCCAGATCGAATGCTTCACCGACATGACCAAGTCTCGCGAAGCGGGTTTCTTGAACTTCCGATCAAGCCCAAAGAGCTTCTTCGCGAACGTTCAGGCATACCGCGACGCAAACATCCTGCCAAAGGCGTAGTCCTAGGTAAAAAGAGTTCCACCCAGTAAGAAGGGCTGCCCAACCGGGCAGCCCTTCAAGCGTTAAGCGAACTACATCGAGGCGTTGAACTCGATGTGAGCCTTGATGTTCTCCATCGGGCGCTGCGCTGCCTCGACTGCACCTAGCGCTTCATCGACGGTGAAGCGTGCGGTGACTAGAGGTGACAAGTCGATGTTCTTGGTTGACATGAAACGAATGGTTTCTTCCCATACGCCAGGCGAACCAATCGAACCGGTGATGGTCAGCTCCTTCGACTGGATGAGACCCAGCTGAGCAGGAGCCGACTTGCCGACATCGATACCGATGTAAGCGACGCGACCCTTGAAGCCGGCAAGCTCTAGTGCGGTAGCCATAACATCCGGGCGACCGGTGGCTTCGACAACTACGTTTGCACCGCGACCCTCGGTCACCTTAGCCAGCACGGCCTTGATCTCGTCAGGCGAGCAGACGTAGTCGGCTCCGAGTTCGTGGGCAGCCTTCTGTCTGAAGTCGACTGGCTCAACCACGATGGTCTTTGCGCCGAGCGCCTTCGAAGCGGCGGTTACGGCGAGACCGATTGGGCCAGCACCTAGAACCACCAGGGTGTCGCTCGCGTTGACGTTGCCCACGCGCATCAGCGCGTAATAGGCGACGCTGAACGGCTCAACCAAGGCTCCGTTGTTCCATGAGATGTTTTCTGGAATCTTGTGAAGCCATGACTCCTTGGTCACGAAGAACTCGGCGGCGGCACCGCTGATCGAGAAACCAAAGTGGTCATCGCCGATGACGCAGTCGCCGACCACGTGGTCACCCTGCTTGAAACGGGTTACCTTCGAGCCCACCTTCATAACCTCGCCCGACCATTCGTGACCAGGGATGATTGGGTAGCTGAACGGGATGATGTAGCGACCCTCGAGCAGTTCGATGTCTGAGTGGCAGACGCCGACGGCACGAGAGGCAATCAGAACCTCATCGTCACCGATTTCAGGAACCGAGAGCTCGTTGACCTTGGCAACGCCCTCTGAGACAAATTCGAGTGCCTTCATTTTTTTAGTAACCCCTGACTAGAACTTTGGTTTCGTTTCCGGTTGGTGAAACAAGCTCTTCGAAGCCCTTGGTGACGATGTCATCCATGGTGATCTGTGAGCTGACGACCTTCTCAACCGGCAAGCCGCGGCGGCCGATTAGGTTGATGATGCGTGGCCAGTCGGTAACCGGGTAACACCAGGTTCCGGTGTAGGTGATCTCGCGCTCTGAAAGCTCCATCGGCTCGATCGAAGCTGGTCGAGTGTGCAGACCGGTCTGAACTACGAAGCCGCCCGAACGAACCGACTTGATTGCGGTCTGAAGCGCACGCTCGTTGCCCGAGCACTCGATAACTGCGTCGACACCGATGCCGCCGGTGGCATCCTTTAGGGTGCCGATTACGTCATCCTTGGTTGGGTCAAGCAGGGTCGCGATGCCTAGGTCGTCGATGAGACGCTTGCGGTTTGGGTTCAGCTCTGAAACGAAGACTCGAGCGCCTAGGTTCTCGGCATAGATCGCTGCCAGGGCGCCGATTGGGCCGGCACCGGTGATCAAGATGGTGTCGCCAGGGCGAACGTTTCCACGGTCTACTCCGTAGGCGGCCACGGCGAGAGGCTCAACCAGCGCGCCGGCTACGTCTGAAACTGCATCGTGCAGCTTGAATACATTGGCGGCCGGCACGACTGCCTGCTCGGCGATGCCTCCCCATTCGCAACTCAGACCGATGCAGGCCATCGAGGTGCAAAGGTGGTTGTCGCCGCGTGAGCAGAAGTAGCAAACGCCACAAGATAGCAGCGGCATGACCGAGACGCGGTCACCAACCTTGACGTTGGTTACACCCTTGCCAAGTTCGAGAACCTCGGCCGAAAACTCGTGGCCAAGAATCTGCGGAAGAATCGAGCCGTTCAACTTGTGCGGCTTCGACGGGATAACGATTGGGCCCATCGCGTATTCGTGCACGTCGGTGCCACAGATGCCACACCAGAAGGGCTTTAGGCGAACCTCGCCAGGGCCAACCATCTGAGGTTCGGCCACATTCTCAACTCGAATGTCTTTGGCTCCGTAAAAAATTGCTGCCTTCATTTTTACTCCCTATTTCTCAGTTACTGGTTTAAAGCGACGGGTCGAAAAGGACTTTGCCTTGAATCTTGCCGGTGCTTAGAAGTTCGAGTTGATTGCTTATTTCTGACAACGGATAAACGCCCTCGATTAGTTCCTCGGCGAGGGTGCTGTTGGCCAAAATCTCGAGCGAGGCACCTAGGTCTTCGCCGCAAACGTGGGCGAGGGTGGTGATGATGTTGATCTCGCTCAAGACGAGCTTGTGAAGGTCGATCTCTGGGTGAGCCGATGGCAGACCGACCTGCAGGACGGTTCCACCGCGTTTGACCATGTCGATGGCAAATGGCAACTGGCCCGGTGCTCCGCTGGCTTCGATGACTACGTCGATTCCGCCTGGGCCAAAGATCTGCTTGATCTTGTCATTCGCCTCTGGGCTAACCTCAACGGTGTGGTCAGCTCCAAGGCGCGATGCGCGCTCTAGGCGGTTGCCGCCAAAGTCGAGCACGGTCACCTCGGCGTCGACCAGGTGCTTCAAACCAGCAAGCACGAAGGTGCCGATGGCTCCGGCACCGATGAGCAAGACCTTGTCGCCGTTGCGCACTCCCGAACGACGGGCTGCGTGCAGCCCGACCGCAAGTGGCTGGGCGATGCCGGCCGCATCCAGGTCAAGGCCGTTTGGCACTCTCACCAAGGTGCTGGTTGGCACCGCAACGAACTCGGCCATTCCGCCGTGGCGGTTTAGCCCGAGAGTCACATACTTGTCGCAAAGGTTAGTGCGGCCTTCGCGGCAGCGCTTGCATTCGCCGCAGCTGATGCCAGCACCTGAGGCAACGATGTCGCCAACCTTAAACTCGGATGAACCGTCGGCACCGCCGACCACCTCGCCAATGAACTCGTGACCCAAGACCATCGGACCCTGGTGGCCACTGTTCGGGTGCTGGTTGGCAACCGGAAACATCTTTGGGCCCGACTTGTACTCAGAAGCATCGGTTCCGCACATGCCAGAACGCAAGATCTTGAGAAGCACCTCGCCAGCTGCCGGGGTCGGCACATCCATGTTTTCAATGCGCACGTCACCGCTGCCGTGATAGACGGCGGCAATCATTTGTTCGGTCATTCGGTTTCTCCGTTTTCGCCGGGCAGCTTATTTGCCGCCGCGACCCTCGAAGGTGTTTAGGTGTGACTGTGAGTCACGCTGAAGCGGAAGTGGGCCGCCGACCGAGTAGTAACGCTGGCCTGCGACGAGCAGGTCTTCGGCCGGGAACTTGGTGATGACCTGGCAACCGGTAGCGGTAACTACGACTTCTTCTTCGATGCGAGCGGCACCCCAACCATCGGCCGATGGCCAGTAGGTCTCGAGTGCGAACACCATGCCCTCGACCAAAACCTCTGGGTGGTCGAATGACACTAGGCGGCTGAAGATTGGCTTCTCCCAAATCGAGAGACCAACGCCGTGACCGTATTGAAGAGCGAAGGCTGCCTCTTCGTTGGCGAAGCCGAACTCCTCGGCCTTTGGCCAGACAGCAACGATGTCGGCGGTGGTTGCACCTGGGCGAACCAGGGCAATCGCGCGGTCCATGTATTCACGGGCACGTTTGTAGGCATCGTGCTGAGCCGAGCTTGCCGAACCAACGGCGAAGGTGCGGTAGTAGCAGGTGCGGTAGCCCTGGTAACTGTGCAGGATGTCGAAGAAGGCTGGGTCGCCTGGGCGAATCAGGCGGTCTGAATAGACGTGTGGGTGAGGTGAGCAGCGCTCACCAGAGATTGCGTTAACACCCTCGACGTACTCTGAACCTAGGTCGTAGAGCACCTTTGAAACCAGACCGACGGCCTCGTTCTCTTTGACGCCAGGACGAAGGAATTCATAGAGCTTCTCGTAGGCGGCATCCACCATCGAAGCGGCCTGGGTTAGCAGACCGATCTCTTCGCCGGTTTTTACTGCACGCGCATTCAAGAAGATCTGCTGGCCATCGACCACGGTGATTCCAGCGCGCTGAAGAGCGAACAGAATCGGTAGCTCGACGATGTCGATACCTAGCGGCTCATTTAGCAGGCCGTACTTTTCAAGCTCACGCTTGATCTTGGCGGCAACCTCGTCGGCAATACCGGCATCCGGGTTGAAAGCACCGCGAAGGGTCGAGATACCGGCACGTGCGCCTGACTCGGCGCGAGGCTTTACTGCTCCGTGGTGCGGGGCGTGCGGGTCAGCGTCGGCCTCGGCGGTGGTGGTGTCTAGCCATGGGTTGTAGAGCTGGTGGTGCTTGGCAGCCGAACCGAAGTCCCAAACGATTGGGTCGGTCTTGCGGGTTACCAAGGCAAAGCGAATGGCCTTGTCGATCGCCCAGGTGCCGATGTGGGTCGACGACATGTAGCGAATGTTGGCAAAGTCGAAGGCAAGCAGCGCGCCGACGCTCGACTTCTCGAGCTCGACCTTCAGCTTGGCAAGGCGCTCGGTGCGCAACTTGTCAAAATCAAGACGCTGTTCCCAGTCCACCTGGTTGGTGCCGAATGTTGCAGTTGTCATGATGTGCCTTTCTGTTCAAGAACGACCTGGTTAGACCAGGATCATTCCTCCGTCGATTGCCATAGTCTGGCCGGTGATGTAGTCAGAGTCGCTGCTCGCAAGGAACAGCGCGGTTGGTGCGATGTCATCAGGTTGTGCCGGGCGGCCGAGCAAAATGTCTGAAGACATCGAGTCGAAACCCGAGTCGCCTTCGCCGATTGCCTCTAGGTCTTTGTCGAGCTTGGTCCAGAGCGGAGTCGCAACTACGCCAGGTGAGAATGCGTTGACCGTGATCTTGTGCTCGGCTAGCGATCGAGCCGCTGCCTGAGTGAGCGAAATCACGGATGCCTTGGATGCGCTGTAAGGCGCGAAGCTTGGAAAGCCGGTGCGGCCGGCAATCGATGCGGTGTTCACGATCTTGCCGCTGGTGCCCTGCTTGATGTATTGCTTGGCTGCCTCTTGGGTTCCGACCAGCACGCCCCAGACGTTGACCTTCATAATGGCGTTGAAGTTTTCTTCGGTGACGTCGAGAAACTTCATCGGCTGGTTGAAGCCGGCGTTGTTGAAATAGCAGTCGAGCTGCCCATAGGTCTTCACGGCGAGTTCGATTCCGGCAATCACGGATGCGCGGTCGGTGACATCGACCTTTGCGGCGATGGCCTTGCCGCCGTTGCTCTCGATAAGTTTCGCGTGTGCGTTCGCGGCTTCGAGGTTTAGGTCAGCGATGACCACGTTCGCGCCTTCTGATGCGAGTGCAGTTGCGATGCCCGCGCCAATGCCAGAAGCTCCGCCGGTAACGATAACCGTGCGTCCTGTCATCCGTGCACTCACAATGTCCTCCTCGACACCCTGACCCAAACGGGTCTTATTGCGTGTTTAGTCTAGATGAACATTTTGAACAGAATCAACAACATTAATTCGAATTTCTCACCTGAATATTTGGCATGACCTCGCCGATATCCGCTTGAATAAAGGGTTTTAGGCATTCGACCGAGTTTTTTCGCAGCGAAACGTTTTCAAACCGTTATGGTTGACCTGCCTGAACAACCTGTCAATAATGTTGACTGAGAGTGTAAATCGGCATCGAAAGGTTAGATCAAATGTCATTCAAAGTTGAAGGCGTTCACCACATCGGAATCACCGTGCGCGATATGAAGCGCTCTTTCGAGTGGTATTCGAAGATGTTTGACCTCAAGCCGGGGCCGGTAAATCACGGTCACGGCCAAGAGTTGTCTGATGCCGTTCAGGTTGAAGGAACCGAACTTTCGTTCTCGATGATCGAGATTGGTTCGACCCGAATCGAGTTTCTCGAGTATCACAACCCACGCGGAAAAGATTTCGCGCTCAAGAACGGTGACGTCGGTGCGACTCACATCTGCTTGCAGATCGACGACATGGACTCCGCCTACGCGACCTTGATTGAACGAGGAGCGGTTTTCAATTCACCGCCGGTGACTCTGACCGATGGCGATCTTGCCGGATCACGCTGGGCATACCTGCGCGACCCAGATGGCATTCAGATAGAGATTTGGGCTCAGCCTAAATAAGAAGCCAAGCGGCTCGGGCGGCTAAAGCTTTACTTGTATTCGCCAACGAGGCGAACTGCGCCACCGTCAACACCCTTGGCACCCTGCACGTAGTCGGCAAGTGCTGCGCCGGTAGGGGCATCCTGGATTTCACCGAGGTTCCAGGTGTGCACACCGAGCTTGGTTAGCGACTCGGCAACCGCCTCGGCCTTGTCGGCTTCAACAACTACTGCCTGGCCAAGACCCAGGTTCCAGGTGCCTTCGACAGACTCGAGTGAGAAACCGCCCCAGCCGGCTAGAACCTTAAAGACCTCTTGTGGCGCCCAGCTCGAACGGTGAACGTCGAGGGCAACACCCTGCGGAAGCACGCGAGCGATGTTCGCCGCGATGCCGCCACCGGTGATGTGTGACATTGCGTGAACGGCCGAACCCAGCTCGCTCTCGAGCAGGCTGTTCAAAACTCCGGTGTAAAGCGCGGTTGGCTCGAGCAACTTCTCGCCCAGCGAGATGCCCGAGAACTCAGGAACCTGATCGGTATAAGCAAAGGCCTTGTCGCGAACGATCTTGCGAACCAGCGAATAACCGTTTGAGTGCAGACCAGACGATGCCATGCCCAGCACTACGTCGCCGACGCGAACGTTCTGTGGGCCGAGCAACTTAGCGGCGTCAACCACACCGACAGCGGCACCGGCAACGTCATAGTCGTCAACGCCCAGCAAGCCAGGGTGCTCTGCGGTCTCGCCACCGACGAGTGCAACGCCAACTGCCGAACAAGCCTCTGCGATACCGCGAACGATGTCGGCGATGCGCTCTGGGATGACCTTGCCACAAGCGATGTAGTCGGTCATGAAAAGTGACTTAGCGCCAACCACGACGATGTCGTCGACAACCATGCCGACCAAGTCTTGGCCGATGGTGTCGTGCTTGTCGATGGCCTGAGCAATTGCCACCTTGGTTCCGACACCGTCGGTTGAGGTTGCCAATAGCGGGCGGTCGTAGGTCTTCAAGAATGAGACGTCCATCATGCCGGCGAAACCGCCGAGGCCGCCCATTACTAGGTCGTTGTGAGTCGCACCGACGGCACGCTTCATAAGCTCTACGGCTAGGTCGCCTGCTTCGGTGTCGACTCCGGATGCTGCGTATGCGTTAGACATCGTGCGCTTTCTTAAATCTAGAAGTTAGTTGGCTTCGGCATCGCGAACGATGCTGTCTAGCTCTGAGTCAGGGCCTGGGTTGCAGGCGGCTGGGTCGGTGTCGTCAGACGCACTGCCAGCGGGGCGCTCGAGCAGGTTCTTGCCGAGGCGCTCGGCCAACGGTAGCTCGATCGGATACTTGCCGGTGAAGCAAGCGGTGCAAAGCTTTGATTCCTCTTGGCCGGTGGCCGCGATCATGCCATCCTTGGTCAAATAACCGAGGGTGTCGGCACCGATTGAGGCGCGAACGTCGTCAACACCGAGACCGGTTGCGATTAGCTCGGCGCGGGTGGCGAAGTCGATGCCATAGAAGCAAGGCCAGGTGATTGGTGGCGATGAAATGCGCACGTGAATCTCGGCGGCACCAGCCTCGCGAAGCATCTGAACCAGCGCGCGCTGGGTGTTTCCGCGAACGATCGAGTCGTCGATGACGATGATGCGCTTGCCACGGATGACCTCGCGCAGCGGGTTCAACTTGAGTCGAATACCGCGCTGGCGAATGGTCTGTGAAGGCTGAATAAAGGTACGGCCGACGTAAGCGTTCTTCACTAGGCCGTGACCGAACGGAATGCCCGACTGCTCAGAGAATCCGATTGCCGCCGGGGTGCCCGACTCTGGGGTCGGGATTACCAGGTCGGCTTCTACCGGGTATTCGCGAGCAAGCTGGCGACCCATCTCGACGCGGGCTTCGTAAACGTTCTTGCCGTTGATCGAGGTGTCTGGGCGAGCGAGGTAAACATACTCAAATACGCAACCGGCACGCTTGGTTTCGGCGAAGCGGGTTGAGCGCAGGCCATTCTCATCGATCGCGATTAGCTCGCCAGGCTCGACTTCGCGAACCAGAGATGCACCGACGATGTCTAGCGCTGCGGTTTCAGAAGCAACTACCCAACCGCGCTCTAGGCGACCTAGAACTAGCGGGCGAACACCCTGCGGGTCGCGGGCGGCATAGAGGGTCTGCTCATCCATGAAGACGAGGCAGAAAGCACCCTTTACCTTTGGCAGCAACTCGAGAGCGGTCGCCTCGAGTGAGTGGTCTTGGTCGCCGGCCATCAGCGCGGTTAGCACTGCGGTGTCGGTGGTGTTTCCGCCGGTGATCTCGTTGGTGCCTTGGTTCGGGTAGCGAGCCTTGAGCAGGTCAAGCAGGTCGGCGGTGTTGGTCAGGTTTCCGTTGTGCGCAAGAGCCACGGTTCCGGCCGAGGTGCGGCCCAGGGTTGGCTGTGCGTTGCGCCAGTGCGATGCGCCGGTGGTTGAGTAGCGGTTGTGTCCAACTGCGATGTGGCCAACCAGGCTCTCGAGGGCCGATTCAGAGAAGACCTGTGAAACGAGGCCCATGTCTTTGTAGACCAGGATTTTCTTGCCATCAGAGGTGGCGATACCGGCCGATTCTTGACCGCGGTGCTGAAGTGAATAGAGGCCGAAGAAGGCTAGCTTCGCAACTTCTTCGCCAGGTGCCCAGACGCCGAAAACGCCACACTGGTCTTGAGGTGATTTGTCGTCGGCAGTTACAGAAATGTCTAGATTTAGGTTGCCGTCTCCACGTATCACCCCTCTAGTTTAGTGGCTTCCAGGGTCTTCGAGCGAGCGCTGCCGATTCGGTCAAGGATGACGGCCGCGGTGATTCCGAGCCCAGCGCCGATGGCGACCGAGAATGCGATCAAATATCCAAGGATGGATGCCGCGCTGCGAGCCTCGGGCGCGATGCTCGCGTCAAGGATTAGAGCCACGATCAAACCAAGGATTCCACCGGTCAAAAGAAACGGTAGAAACTTCGGCGAGCGCCGGATGGTGACCTGCTCGGTCTTCAAGTTGGTTTTTGCCATACCTCTATTGAACACGATTTGGGTTCGGGGTATTTCGTGGGGTTCACTGGCAACCGTGGCTCACAGGTATCTCTCAGCCTGACCCGTGAAACTTGCGCAATGACTTCTTTGCGAAAAGACCTGATGGTCAAGGTTCCGGCGGTTACCGCATTCTTCTGGATCATCAAGGTGCTAGCCACCACTGTCGGCGAAACCTTTGCCGACTTTCTAAACGGCAGCCTCGCCGACGCCTGGGGTCTAACCGATCAACAAGGCCTTCAGGTGGTTTCAGCCATCATGGGCTCAGCCCTCGTAATCGTGCTGATTGTGCAGTTCTCTGCGCGCCGCTATATCCCAGTCATTTATTGGCTGGCGATTGTTCTGATCTCGGTGGCCGGCACTCTGATTACCGACAACTTGCACGATGGCCTCGGTGTCGAGCTCTGGGTCACCACACTGATATTCGGCTTGGCCCTCATCGTGGTGTTTGCAATCTGGCACCGCAGCGAGCGCACCCTCGCCATGAAGTCAATCAAGACCCGCAAGCGCGAGTCCTTCTACTGGTTGGCCATCTTGTTCACCTTTGCCCTCGGCACTTCGGCCGGCGACCAGTTCGCCGAGTCATTCAACTTCGGCTTCGCGGCATCCCTGGCGATTTTTGCCGCCGGAATCGCTTTCGTAGCACTGCTTTGGAAGCGCCGCCTGATCAGTGAGGTCGCCGGTTTTTGGGTCTGCTACATCCTCACCCGACCACTCGGCGCCTCGCTCGGTGACCTGCTTTCACAGAGCCACAAGGATGGCGGTCTCGGCCTCGGCCCGAACAACACCAGCTACATCTTCTTGACCCTGATTTTGTTGTCGGTGGCTTTCTTGAGCGTGACAAAGAAAGACGAGATCCGGGCATAAATTCATTGACAGGTCGGTTTTAGTTAGGGTAGCCTAACCTCACTACTAAGTCAGAGAATACTGACCCAACGAAAGTCGAAAATTGATCTCAAACCTCTTGATTGGTCTGCGCGAAGGGCTCGAAGCCGCCCTCGTTGTCAGCATCTTGATCACCTATCTAGTTCGCACCGGTCGCAACAAAAGCATCAAGTTTGTTTGGCTCGGAGTCTTTTCCGCAATCGTTGTAAGCCTCGCCCTTGGCGCACTGCTTACCTTCACCACCGTCTCGCTGCACGTCAACCCTCATGCCGAAGAAATCTTCGCCGGCTCGATGTCGGTTTTGGCCGTTGGCCTGGTCACCTGGATGATCGTCTGGATGCGCAATGCCGGCAAAAAGATGAACGCCGAGCTAGAAGGCAAGCTTGAGACCGCGGTGGTTGGCGGAGCTCTGACAGTTGCCGTGATGGCATTCGCTTCGGTGGCTCGCGAAGGCATCGAGACAACTTTCTTCTTCTTTACCGCCGTGCAAGCCGCCGGTTCTACCGTGGGTCCAGTCATTGGTTTCACCCTGGGCATCCTTGCTTCGAGCGCCGTCGGCTTCTTGCTATACCGTCGCGCAATCAAGATCAACATGCGCCGCTTCTTCAGCGTCACCAGCTACTTCTTGATTTTGGTAGCCGCCGGAGTTCTTTCATACGGAATCAGCGACCTGGCCGAGGCTGGCATTGTGCCGGTCAACCTGGGCACCGCTTTCGACCTTTCGGCGACCATCAGCGAAGACAGCTGGTTCGGCGCACTGGCCAAGGGCATCTTCAACTTCAACGCAGAGACCAGCTGGCTCTCGGCAATCACTTGGATGGTTTACGTAGGCTTCGCGGTCTGGCTATACAACCGCAAGCCAAAGGGCTCATCTGCAACCAAGGTTGCTGTGCCACTAAAGACCAAGGAAGCTGCGACTCTAGGTAAGTAAGCATTACTGCTTTGCCACTAGAGGCAAGACTTCACTGAGATCGGCGCGGGTGCCCGAGGCAGAAACTTTGCCGGCTGCAACCGCGTCGCTCCATTTAAGCGCTCCGGTCGCGACGGCAAACCAGGTCTCCGGTGACATCTCGACCACGTTTGGCGGGGTGCCTCGCGTGTGACGCGGGCCTTCGATGCACTGCGTGGCACCTAGCGGCGGCACACGAACCTCTACCGAGTTGCCCGGGGCGACCTCGGCCAACTCTTCTAGCAGAAAGCGAACCGCGGTGGCGATGTCGGCAGCGACCGAGCTAGGCGAGGTCTGCAGCGCACGAACGGCTGCCCATCCCACCTCTGCCTTGATTCTGCGTCTAGCCATGCCTCTACTTTCTCACGCAATGCCTAGACTTTAGGCATGCCAACACTTGCCGCGATGATCACCTTCATGATCACTGCCCTGGTGATCATTTTGATCCCTGGGCCGAGCGTTGTTTTCGCGATTGGCCGCACGCTGGCGCTTGGCCGTTCATCCGGGTTGGTCACCGTGGTCGCCAACGCGATGGGCACGAGCGTTTGGGTGGTTGGCACCGCATTCGGCTTGTATGGATTGGTCAGCGCATTGCCGTGGCTTCTCGAAGTGATCAAGGTCGGCGGAGTGCTATACCTCGGATACCTCGGTTACAAAACCGTGCGCGGAGCGAGCAAGCAGCACGCCAACATCATGAGTTCGAGCGACTCCAAGAAGCCGCTCGGTCAGATTTTTCGCGAAGGCTTTTTCGTTGGCCTTAGCAACCCGAAGACCGCGGTTTTCTTCACCGCCGTGTTGCCGCAGTTCATCAACCCAGCCGGCAACTTTGTGATTCAGTTCTTGCTGCTTGGCATGATCTTTGAGGTTGTCGGTGTGCTCAGCGACGCCATGTATGTGCTGGCTGCGGCCGCCGTGCGCGACTGGATTCTCAACGAACCGAAGCGCCTGCAAACCATCGTGACCGTCGGCGGCTTCATGATTCTGGGCGTCTCCGTCTGGCTGCTCGTCAATATGTTGACCGGGCACTAAAACTTATTCACAAATTTCGCTGTTTTTCTGCTGCGCCTGTGCGCATTCCCCGACACTCGAAATGCCTTTCTATTCACAGAAGGCCGCTCTCGCTTTAACTGAAAAATCTAAGTAGATTTCTAAGTAGATATTTCAACGAAGGGAGGTGAAATGAAAAAGAAGAAAGTGTTTGGAAACACTATGTCGGTTACCGAATTGAGCCAAAACGCATCTGGGGCAATCAAGCGCGTGCAGGCCGAAGATGAGCCAATCATCATCATGAAGAACAACAAGCCGGTCGCGGTCTTGATGGACATCAAGATGTTCAACTATCTCGATGGTATCGCCGAGGAACAGTATTGGGAGCAGTTGATTCTCGAGCGCATGAAGTCCGACCCTGGAGAGGGCATCCCCTTCGAAGTGGTCAAAGCTGAACGCCTCGCCCGCCTAAAGGCAGAAAAGGCAGCAAAAAAGGCTGCTAAAAAATGACCGGCTCGTGGGTCGTAAGCCTTTCCCCAGAAGCAACCGAGGACTATCAAGAACTAGATCACTCGGTTGCAAAAATGGTCGACTTGGCAATCGAGAAGTTGAGCACCTCGCCAGAACTGCGCGGTCATGCACTGAAGGGAAACCTAGCCAGCTGCCGCGCACTGGTTGTCGGCAAAAAGAAGCTTCGAGTGGTTTACGAAATCGAGAACGACCGCGTATTGGTTTATGTCATCGCGATTGGCCACCGCCGTGACAACGAGGTTTACATCCGGGCAAGCAACCGCCTAGATCCAAAGTGGTTTGAATAGAGACCTGAGCCCAAGCAGCCATTCGGCACCTCGGCTAAACTTGTGGGGTGAAGATTCTAGTTTTGGGCGCGGGCGCCCGCGAGCACGCAATTGTTAAGGCGCTACTGCGCACCGGCACCAACAAGGATGACCTAATCGTCGCCCCTGGCAACGCCGGCATCGCCCTCGATGCTCACACCGAGCCTTCACTAAACGCCAACGACCCGCTTGCGGTCACTAAATTCGCTCTCGAGCACGCAATCGAGTTGGCCATCATCGGCCCTGAGGCTCCGCTAGTTGCCGGAGTATCAGACGCACTCCGCTCAGAGGGCATCGCAGTTTTCGGCCCAAGCCAGGCCGCCGCGCAGCTTGAGGGTTCAAAGTCTTTCGCCAAAGAGGTAATGGCTGCCGCTGGCGTGCCAACCGGCATGGCCCGCGAATGTTCGACCATCGAGCAGGTAGCGGACGCCATGGATGAGTTCGGCGCCCCATACGTGATCAAGGCCGACGGCCTCGCAGCAGGCAAGGGCGTTATCGTCACCAATGACCGCGACGCCGCTTTGGCTCACGCCGAGAAGTTCATGGACATCGGCATCCTGGTTGAAGAGTATTTGGCCGGCCAAGAGGTCAGCCTATTCTTCCTCGCCGACGGCAAGACCGTTGTGCCACTTACCCCGGCTCAAGACTTCAAGCGCGCTTACGACAACGACGAGGGCCCGAACACCGGCGGCATGGGCGCATACAGCCCGCTGCCATGGTTGCCAGAAGGCTTTGTCGAAGAAGTTCAGCGCGATGTTGCTCAGCCGACCGTCGACGAGATGGCCAAGCTCGGCACCCCGTTCGTCGGCCTGCTTTACTGCGGTCTGATTGTGACCGAGCGCGGCATCCGTGTGATCGAATTCAACGCTCGCTTCGGCGACCCAGAGACCCAAGTTGTGCTTCGCCGCCTGACCAGCTCGCTCAGCGGCCTGCTATACAAGGCGGCAACCGGCCAGCTAAACGGTGCAGCGACCCCTGATTTCACCAGGGATGTTGCCATCACCGTAGTGCTTGCCAGCGAGGGCTATCCAGACACCTCGGCTCCGAACCGCCCGATTTCAGGTCTCGAAGAAGCCGAAGAGACCGGCGTTGAGATTTGCCATGCGGCGACTGCGTCAGCAGTTGCCGAAACCGGCGCAAACGGAGTTCTTCTCGCTACTGGAGGTAGGGTGCTCAGCGTTGTAGCTACCGGCACCGACTTCGCCAGCGCGCGCAAGCAGGCCTACGCGGGCATCGAGAAGATTCAGCTCGAAGGTTCGCACTACCGCAGCGACATCGCGTCGAAGGTAGCCAACTAATGGCCGAGTCGTTGGGCGCACCGATCGAAATCCCGGGCTGGGTTCACGTTTACTCGGGCAAGGTTCGCGACCTTTACGAGAGCGAGCAGCCGAACCTGCGTCACCTCATCCTGGTGGTTGCATCTGACCGAGTGAGTGCGTTTGACCACATCCTTGAACCGGCGATTCCGGGCAAGGGAAAGCACCTGACCGCGCTGACCAACTGGTGGTTTGACCGCCTGGATGTGCCGAACCACCTAGACACCGAGGTTGAGGTTCCGGCTGTTGTTGCCGGCCGTGCGACCATCGCCAAGAAGCTTGAGATGTTTCCGGTTGAGTGTGTGGTTCGCGGATACATCAGCGGATCAGGCTGGCAGGAATACCAGGCCACCGGTGAGATTTGCGGCATCAAACTGCCTGAGGGTTTGACGTTCGGCGGCAAGCTGCCAGAGCCGATTTTCACCCCGGCTTGGAAGGCTCCGATGGGCGAACACGACGAGAACATCACGTTCGAGCGCGTGGTCGAACTGGTTGGTGCCGAGAATGCGGCCAAGATTCGCGACCTGAGCATCAAGGTTTTCAAGCAGGCGAGTGACCTTGCCGAGCATGCCGGTTTGATTCTCGCCGACACCAAGTTTGAGTTCGGCATCGACCCGCTAAACCGCGACGACCTCAGCGAATTCAACGGCGTGACCGGAACCATCACCCTCGGCGACGAGGTTTTGACCCCGGATTCGAGCCGCTACTGGAGCAAGGCCGCGTGGGATCGCGGCGAGCGCAAAGAGTCTTTCGACAAGCAGATTGTTCGCAACTGGTTGGCCGAGAACTGGGATAAGCACGGCACTCCACCGGCTCTTCCGGCAGCGATCGTCGAGCAGACCGCCGACAAGTATGCCGAACTGGTCGAACGCCTGACCTCAGAAGTTGCCTAGTTTCGAATTATTGGAATACCCCGCACTAACCAACCGTTAGAGAGACAGTGACCCAAAGCAGAATTAGTGACGAGCGCCAAGAAGCCATTCTTGATGCAGCTCAGTCGCTGATTGCAGAAAAGGGTGTCGACGCGGTTTCGATGGCCGACCTGGCCAAGGCGACAGGGCTAAGTCGCCCGGCGATCTACCAATACTTTGCATCCAAAGATCACGTGCTCGCCGAGCTGGTCATCAATGAGATGGCCGACCTCAGCAACGCCATCGAGCGTCACATCGAGGGCCTCGAAGACCCGATGGAACGCATCCGAATCTGGATTCACTATTCACTCGCGCACCTGGCGAGCGCCGAGCACCGAATCATCCGTGAGATTTCAATCGCCAGCCTGCCTGAAGATTCACGCGGCATGATCAACGCGATGCACGGCCACTTCATGATGGCTCTGCTCAGCCCGGTTCGTGAGATCGGCGTTAAAGACGTAACGGCCACCGCTCACCTAATCTTTGCCTCGGTGGCGGCAGCCGCTAAGCGAATTGACGAAGGCAACGAGTTCGTTAGAGAAGCCGCTGCCCTCGAGCAATTCACCGTTGCCGGTTTGATTGCCAGCGCGAACGCCGGCCCGAAGAACTAGTTCTTCTTCTTTGACGCTGCCTTCTTCGCTGCTGCCTTCTTTGCTGCGGCAATCTGCTTTGCGGTTAGCTTGGCAACTGGCTTAGCGGTCGGCTTTGCCACTGCAGCTGCGCCGAAGGTTAGCGGGATGAAGCGGTCTAGGCTGAAGTCGGTTGAACCGCCTAGGTGGTCGCGACGAACGTGAATGCCACAGGCAACCTGGGTGCAGTCGATGGTCTTGCCACCAGAGGTGAACTGAGCAACAACCGGCACCTGAAGCGGCTTGGTTGCGTCACTTGCGTGCTGAGCCAATGAACCGGCGTCGGTCGAAGCCCAAACGGTCTTGTCCATGCCTACGCAATCGGCTGGGCGACCCTTAGCGGCGTCGGCCAAAGTGCCGGCACATAGACGAAGGTAGATGCCCTGACCAGCAGGAACGTTGTTTGCAGTGACGGTGACTACGTCGCCAGCGATGGTGAGGTTCTGGGTCTTATCAGCGGTGACGCTGAAATCAGCGGCCTGTGCTGGAGCAACGGCTGCCAGTGCCGAAACGGCGGTTAGGGCAACAATGGCAAGCGTTGCAATGCTGTTCTTCTTCATTTTTCTCCTTGGATGGGGTTTCCGCCGACTTTTGGTCGACTATTTGAACGTGACGGGGATGATCACGTCGGCTTTTCGGTAATCCGAAAGGGTGTGGTCTGCTCTGGTCAAAATCGCGCACTTGACGACCTTGCAGTCGTTGTTGCCGATCATCCTGGTGGCTGGCACCTGAACCTTGAATGAGCCGGTGGTTCGGGTCTTTGATTTGACCTTGGATGTGATCTGGGTGAACGGCGTCACCAGAGTGACCGCGTAGATCGGCGGGTTCGATGACACCCAAACCGACTGATTGTTTTTGCCGGTGATGTCGAAAGGGCCACAGAGTTCTGGGCGTTTGCCCTTCGGTGGAATCACACAGAAGGTCACGTAGATGCCGGTCTTTAGGTCGTAACCCTTGCCGGTTACGGTGAGCATCTGGCCGTCGCTGAGGTTTGACGCAGCGTCAACGGTGAGCACCTGACCGATTGGGCCGGTTGCTTTGTTTGTTGCCGCCGCCTGGGTTGCCGCCAATGCAGGCTGAAAGCCGCTTAGCGCGGTCGCGGCAAGCGCGAGAGCTGCAAGAAGTTTGTTCACGCACCAAAGTTAAGGCGCGTTCGTTTTTAAAAACTGACACGCTGTCAGTAACCCAAGCCGAGATTTCGGCTACCTGCCAAAATCGTCCAGCTGGCAGAAATGTGCGGCTTTGTTTGGCCCAGCTAAAGACAAAACCCTCGGCGGCAACCGAGGGTTTGGTTTGAAGCTCCGGAAAGCTTCGAATCGGAGAAAGGCTCCGAAGAGATGGCTCTTCTTGAGTATAAAACACAAATTCAATTCGAAAGATAACGATTTGTGTTCCGATTCGTCGCTTGGTTCGCACCCGAGCGAAGGAGAAAGATTATGTCTAAATGGCAAATCTTGGACCTGGTTCTAACCGCGGTGAAAGTTGTCATTCTGGCACTTGAAACGCTGTTGTTAATCAGATAGTTCCGAATCGGCCCCGGGGCAGGCACGCCTGTCTCGGGGTTTCGTTAGCTAATCGTTGCAGGTGCAGCGCTGCTCTTGAGGAACACCGGCTAGGGCTTCCTCAATGTGACCGCCGCAGCCTTCCCATGTGACTTTGCCACAGTTTGGGCAGTTCGCTGGTGAACACATAGCTGGCTCCTTACTTCTTCTTGCCGAATAGACGTGCGAAGAAGCCTGGCTCCTTCGGGTCGTTTGCGTGGCCCTGGCACTGCTGTGACTTTGGGATTCCGCGCATGACTTCATTGACATGCTGGCCACAGCCAGACCAGGATGCTTTGCCACACTTGCGGCAAGTAACTCGCTGACACATTTTGTTTCCTTTGTTTGAGGTGGTGTTCGGTTGTTTGAAGAACTACTCGATCATCATTCCGGTGGCAACTGCTGCATCGGCGACCGAGCCAGCGTTGTATAGCTTTCCGGTGAAGCCGTTTTTCTGCATCCACTCGATGGCCAAACCGGCGCGACGCCCCGAGTGGCAATAGACCACATAGTTCTTGGCCTTGTCGAGCTGGTTCATCTGCGATTCGAAGTCGGCTCCTTGGATGTCGATGTTGATCGAGCCGTGCAGGTGACCGGTGGCGACTTCATCCGGGGTGCGCACATCGATGACCGCAGCGATGGTCTTCATGTCGATCGAATTGGCGTTTGAGCAAGCGGCGAGCGAACCAATCGCAAATAGGGCGATTAAGGTCGCTGCCACAAACTTGAAAACCTTTGACATTTCAGTCACCTTTCGACTGGTTTTTCGTATACCCCCTAGGGTATGCTAGAAAGAGATGAAATTGCAAATACCATTGCAAAACTCACCGAGAAACTAGGAGCCGAAATGCAACTCGAGCAATCAGACCTTAAGGCCGCCCGCGACCGACTTGCGCGTGTTCAGGGTCAAATTGGCGGCATCATCAAGATGATCGATGAGGGTCGCGACTGCACCGAACTGCTAAACCAGCTTTCGGCGGCAAGCACCGCATTGAGTCGAGCTGGCTTCACCATCATTTCTTCGGGCATGAAGGCCTGCGCAACCGCCGAAGAAGGCGACCCACAACGCAAGGCTCTCGAAAAAGCCTTCATGTCACTGGTTTAAGGAATCAACTTGAAAGTAGTAATCATCGGCGGAGTCGCCAGCGGAATGTCGGCCGCGGCACGTTTGCGCCGCCTCGACGAAACAGCTGAAATCACCGTCTATGAGATGAGTGAAAACGTCAGCTACGCAAACTGCGGTTTGCCATACTTCGTGAGCGATGTCATCTCTAAGCGCGAAGCACTGTTGCTCCAAACCCCAGAGGCGCTTTGGAACAGATTCCGCATCCTGGCCAAAGTTCAATCGATGGTGACCTCGATTAATCGCGAGGCCAAGACCGTCACCGTGAAGAATGTGGCTACCGGCGAGACCTACGAAGACCACTACGACAAACTGGTCATTTCTACCGGAGCACGCCCTCGCCGCCTCGAAATACCGGGCATCGAGCGAGCCATGTGGTTGCGCAACGTGACCGATGCCGACGACGTGAAGTCAGCTCTATTAGCCGCCGAGAACAAGTCGGTAGCGATTATTGGTGCCGGTTTTATTGGCATCGAGCTTGCCGAAAACATTCGACACATGGATATTCTGGTGACGATAATTCAGCGCAGCAACAGCATCCTCGGGCAGTTTGACCCAGAGATGGTTCAACCGCTTCACGAAGTGCTCGAGAAGCATGGCGTCAAGATTGAGCTAGATGCACAGCCGGCGAAGATCACCGCCGAGCACGTCGTGCTGGCTGATGGCCGCAAGATTGAGGCCGGGCTGGTTTTCACCGCCGCCGGCGTAGACCCTGACAATGCTCTGGCTCGCGAGGCCGGGCTGAAGATCGGTCCAACCGGTGGGCTTTGGGTCGACGATCAGCAGCGAACCAGCGACCCAGATATTTTCGCGGCGGGTGATGCGGTTGAAAAGAATGGCATCCTCACTGGCGATCAAACACTTATCCCTCTCGCCAACTTGGCAAACCGCCACGGTCGCCTGGTGGCCGATGTGATCGTCGGTCGCGAGGTCAAGGCTCGCGCTGCGGTTGGCACGGTCATCCTTGGAGCATTCGGCTTCGCGGTTGGCATCACCGGGCTCAGCGAACGTGCCGCGGTCAAGGCTGGCATCAAGCATCAGGTGATTCACGTTCACCCGAACAACCACGCGGGCTACTACCCAGGCGCCAAGCGACTCTCGATGAAGATACTTTTTGACCCTGAATCTGGTCAGATTCTTGGCGCGCAGGCAAACGGAGAAGATGGGGTCGATAAGCGCATCGACGTGATTGCAACCGCGATGCACGGCAGCCTAAGCATTGAAGACCTCATGGATCTTGAGTTGGCCTACGCCCCGCAGTTTGGTTCGGCCAAGGATGCCATCAACATCGCCGGTTACGTTGGCAACAACGTCTTGGGCGGCATGACCCCGACATTGCAGTGGCACGAGCTTGAGACCGCTCGCGCGGCTGGCGCTCAGGTCATCGACGTGCGCTCGCCTCAAGAACACGGCCATGCTCACATCCCCGGCACGCTATGCATTCCGGTTGAAAAGCTGCGCGACCGCCTAACCGAGGTTCAACTCGAAGACGTAGTGGTCTATTGCCAGGTTGGTCAGCGCGGCCACATTGCAACTCAAATCTTGAAGGCAGCGGGTGCGAATGTGCGAAACCTGGATGGCGGATTCGTCACCTGGGCGGCGGGCACGGTGGCGGTCAGCTAAATCTCAGTTTCGAGTACGAAGGTGGAAACATGGATATTGTTCGCAGAACCGTTTTGATCGGCGCAGCGGCCGCCGCAGGCACCATTACCCTGGCGGCCTGCACGGCCATGCCGGGCAGCACAAACCCATCACCGAATGTCGCCGGCCTCGAACCCGAACTCATTCGTTCAAGTAATGGCCGGCTTAATATCGACCTAGTAGCAGCCAAGACCTCCGTCGACATCAATGGCACAGCGGTGAAAGCCATGACTTACAACGGCACACTGCCCGGCCCGACCTGGATGGCGAAACCTGGCGACAAAATCACCGTGAACTTCACCAACAAGCTGGGCGAGACAACCAACTTGCACACCCACGGATTTCACGTTTCACCCGAGGGCAACTCAGACAACGTGATGCTCGAGATCAAGGATGGCCAAACCTTTAAATATGAATACCAACTCGCAGCCGATCACCCGGCTGGCACCTATTGGTATCACCCGCACCACCACGGCAAGGCTGCCGACCAAGTCTTTGCTGGGCTCTACGGCGCCATTATCATCGAGGATGACCTGTCCATCAGCGCGGCAAACAACCGAGTGCTAGTGCTTTCAGACATCGCGGTCACCTCAGATGGCAACATCGCACAAGCCGGCATGATGGACAAGATGATGGGTCGCGAGGGCGCTCAGGTTTTGGTAAATGGTCACGTCGAGCCCGAGTTCAACTCGATTGCTGGCAGCCGAGAACGCCTACACATCGTTAATGCCTGCACCTCGAGATACATGACTTTGCACCTCGACGGTGCTCAGATCCAATTGCTGGGGATGGATTCGGGGCATTATGGCGAACCAAAGAGTGTGAACACCGTGACATTGGCTCCGGGAAATCGTGCTGACCTGGTTTTTCTAGTAGGCAGCGAACAGATCAAACTCAGCTTCGACTCGGTTCCTCACCTTGACTCGATGTCCACCCCGATTAAAGATCAACGGATTGCGACTTTCACGCCGACCGGTGATGCAGTTGCCGACGTGAAGCCACTGCCGGCAATGAGCACACCACGCGATATCCGCAAGGCAACGGTCACGAGTAAACGCAGTTTTACGTTAGCGATGCCAGCTATGGGCTCGATGAGCGGAATGGGCGGCGGCATGGGAAACATGGGTGGCATGAATCACGACATGTCTGGTTTCACCATCAATGGCGAGGTCTTTGACATGGCGACAGTGAACACAACAGTTGCATTTGGCACAGTCGAAGAGTGGACCATTGTGAACACCTCGACGATGAACCACCCATTCCATCTACATGTGTGGCCGATGCAACTGATCCGTGTTGGCGAACAGACTGTGGAAGACGCTCAGTGGCAAGACGTTGTGAATGTTCCGGCGATGAGTTCAAGTGTGGTTCGTGTGGCTTTCGAAAACCACAAGGGCACGGCGGTTTATCACTGCCACATTCTTGATCACGAAGACGCAGGCATGATGGGTGTCATCAAAGCCAGTTAAATCGAATGCCGCCTGCGGGCACACAAGGAAACCCGCTAAAATAGAAGGGTTCGCCCAGCCAAAGACGGCCGTTCGTGCGCCCACCTGCCGCCTAAAAATCAGGAGTTCCTGTGCCAAAAATCATCGTTGAAGTTATGCCTAAAGAGGTTCTTCTAGACCCAGCCGGTAAGTCGGTTAACAACGCCCTTCACCGCTCAGGCCACAACGACATCACCGCCGTTCGAATCGGCAAGCGCATCGAGCTTCACTTCGACCGCCCTGTCACCGACGCAGACCTCGCCGAAGCACAGAAAATTGGCGAGAACTTCTTGAGCAACGCAGTTATCGAAGACGTTGTCTCGGTAACCGTTCAGAACTAAGCGAAAGCGAACACACCCATGACTTTCAAGATTGGTGTTGTCACCTTTCCGGGCACCTTGGATGACCGCGACGCACAGCGCGCAGTTCGTCTAGCCGGCGGCGAAGCCGTCGCACTCTGGCACGCAGACGAGAACCTACACAAGGTCGACGCAGTCGTTCTGCCTGGCGGCTTCTCATACGGCGACTACCTGCGCTGTGGTGCAATCGCAGCTCAAGCTCCGGTTATGGACTCGATCATCAAGGCAGCCAACGGCGGCCTTCCGGTGCTCGGCATCTGCAACGGCTTCCAGGTTCTAGTCGAGTCACACCTGCTTCCTGGCGGTCTGATTCGCAACGAAAAGCAGCACTTCATCTGCCGCGACCAGAAGCTTGTCGTCGAGAACATCGACACCGCCTGGACCAACCAGTTCACCCTGAACGAAGAGATCGTCATCCCGTTGAAGAACGGCGAGGGCGGCTACATCGCCACCGACGAGACGCTGAAGCGTCTCGAGGGCGAGGGTCTAGTCACCTTCCGCTACAAGGATGTAAACCCTAACGGCTCAATGAACGACATCGCCGGCCTGCGCAACGAGCGCGGCAACGTTGTTGGTCTAATGCCTCACCCAGAACACGCAGTCGAGGCCGGTTTCGGCCCAGACATGCCGGGCACCATGCGCTCAGGCGTCGACGGCCTCAAGTTCTTCACCTCAGTTCTTAACTCACTAGTCAACGCGTAAGCGCGAAGCAAAAGGCGAACCCACCTAATGGCACTTTTCAAGAAGAAGAAACCAGACTTCGTTCCTTCAGGCGTAGACACCACCGCAAACGCAGCGGTCACCCCAGACAAGGCCCTGCCATACGCGCAGCTTGGCCTCAAGGATGACGAGTATGCCCGCATCCAAGAGATTCTTGGTCGCCGCCCAACCGCATCCGAGTTGGCAATGTATTCGGTGATGTGGTCTGAGCACTGCTCATACAAGTCTTCGAAGATCTACCTTCGCCAGTTCGGCGAGAAGGTCACCGACGAGATGAAGAAAGACCTCATGGTCGGCATGGGCGAAAACGCCGGCGTGGTCGACATCGGTGAGGGATGGGCGGTCACCTTCAAGGTTGAATCGCACAACCACCCTTCATACATAGAGCCTTTCCAGGGCGCCGCAACCGGCGTAGGCGGCATCGTTCGCGACATTTTGACCATGGGTGCACGCCCAATTGCCGTGATGGATCAGCTTCGTTTCGGTGAGCCATCAAACCCAGACACCGCACGCGTTGTGCACGGTGTGGTTGACGGCATCAGCTTCTATGGCAACTGCCTCGGCCTGCCAAACATCGGTGGCGAGACCGTTTTCGACAAGGTTTACCAGGGCAACCCACTGGTCAACGCACTGTCAGTTGGCGCCCTGCGTCACGAAGACCTCAAGCTTGCTAAGGCTTCAAACCCGGGCGACCTAGTCATCTTGTTCGGTGCTCGCACCGGCGCAGACGGCATCGGTGGTGTTTCGGTGCTTGCCTCTGAGACCTTCGATTCAACCGGCCCAAGCCGCCGCCCAGCAGTTCAGGTTGGCGACCCATTCGCCGAGAAGGTGCTGATCGAGTGCTGCCTCGAGCTATACAAGGCTCAGGTTGTTGCCGGTATCCAGGACCTCGGTGGCGCCGGTATCTCATGTGCAACCAGCGAGCTTGCCTCAAACGGTGGCGCCGGTATGCGCGTTCAGCTTCAGCACGTTCTAAAGCGCGACGAGTCGCTGACCCCAGAAGAAATTCTGATGTCAGAGTCACAAGAGCGCATGATGGGCATCGTGCCTAAGAAGCACCTCAAGGCTTTCGAGGCAATCGTCAACAAGTGGGAAGTCGAATACTCGGTAATCGGCGAGGTCATCAACGAAGACCGCCTATACATCAACTGGGGCGAAGAAGAGATCGTCAACGTGCCACCGCGCACCGTTGCTCACGACGGCCCGGTTTATGAGCGCCCAGTCGCCTACCCGGCATACCAGGATGCCCTAAACGCCAACACCGTTCACGTCGCCGCCAACGGCAATGGCCTTCACCGCCACAACGACAACGGTTCAGAACTTGCCGCTCAGGTGGTTCAGGTTGTTTCAAGCCCAAACCAGGCTGACAAGGGTTGGATCACCGACCAGTACGACCGCTACGTAGGTGGAAACACCGCTCTGGCTCAGCCAGATGACTCGGGCATGATCCGTGTTGATGAGAAGTCTGGTCTAGGCATCGCGCTTGCCACCGACGCCAACGGCCGCTACTGCTACCTAGATCCATACCAGGGTGCAAAGCTTGCGCTTGCCGAGGCATACCGCAACGTAGCCGTCGGTGGAGCCCGCCCAATGGCCGTCACCAACTGCCTCAACTTCGGTTCACCAGAGAACCCAGAGGTCATGTGGCAGTTCAAGCAGGCAACCGCTGGTCTTGCCGATGGCTGTCTAGAGCTTGGCATCCCGGTTACCGGTGGAAACGTTTCGTTCTACAACCAGACCGGCGATGTTGCGATTCACCCAACCCCGGTTGTCGGAGTGCTCGGTGTGATCGACGACGTTGCTCGCCGCATCCCTTCGGGTTGGCAAGACGAGGGTCACAACATCTACCTTCTCGGTGTCACCAAGGATGAGCTCGACGGCTCAGTTTGGTCAGAGGTTATCCACGGTCACCTAGGTGGTCGCCCACCGGTAGTCGACCTAGCTTTCGAGAAGCAGCTTGCTGAGGCAATCGCCGCCGGCAGCGAGCAGGGCCTAATCGCCTCGGCTCACGACCTATCTGAGGCCGGACTTGCTCAGGCAGTGGTTGAGTGCTCACTTCGCTTCGGCATGGGTGCCCGCATCTGGCTGGGCGAGATCTGTGAGCGCGATGGCGTTGACCGCACCGCCGCTCTGTTCTCAGAGTCAACCGGTCGCGTGCTCGTTTCGGTTGGCCGCGAGGATGACGTGAAGTTCGTCGGCCTCTGCGAAGCCCGCGGAATCCCAGTGCTACGCATCGGTGTCACCGACAACTCAGGCCACCTAGAAATCCAGGACATCGCAAACTGGAACCTAGGCGACCTAGGTGCTGCGCACAAGGGCACTTTGGCTGAGCTGTTTGGCTAGTAAATCGTTGAATTAGGAAACCCGCCAGGCCGAAAGGTTTGGCGGGTTTCCTTTTAGAAAGTTGTGGACGACTACTCAGCGGGTTTTGAACGGCGAGCAGACTCAGTCTCGGCAACAGCGACTACTAGCGCTAGCTTGGCGTTCTGCATAGTTGCGAAAGACTGAACGAACCAGGTGATTAGAGCGGCTGAACCGGCATAACCGATTAGCAACCAGTTCCAACCAGTGAATAGTCCGACAAGAGCAACAATTACTGCGCCAATGTAAGAAAACCACGAATAGGTCGCGATAGCGGTATCGAACTTATCTGAAGCCGAACGCGCCTTTGATACTGGGGAAGTTACTTTGTACTCTGGATCAATCATTTTTCCCCCTGGTAGTTGAGATTGGTGGAACTATCCTTACACGCGAAAGATGAACCGATTTCGTTTTAGTGAAAAACTGTGTTTGCGATGGTAGCCCGGTAGGAGATTTTCGCTACCCCATTTCCTCTATCTAAAGCTGCCCTTCATAAGTTTTAGCTAGTAAATCGTTGAATTAGGAAACCCGCCAGGCCGAAAGGTTTGAAGCTTTTTTATTTAGGTATCCTGGAAGGAGATTGGGGTTCAAATGAGGCAAATTCGATTGGCACTAGCCATAACCATGGGATGCACAATTTGTTTGAGTTCAGCGGCACCGGCATCAGCGGCCATTTCAGGCCACGTACTCGAGGCTAAGGCTGGGCAGTTCTGTAAAGTGGCAGAACTTGGCAAAAAGAAAGTAGCGGCCAACGGTGTGTTGATCAAGTGCACTAAAGAAGGCAACCGTGCTCGCTGGAAAAACGCCAACTGAATCTTTCTGAGGGGGAAGTAAATCATGGCAAATCTCAGAATGGGTGGTGTATTTAGATACGCTCGACCGTACTCTGTGACTCCTCAATTTGACGGTGATCTGCCGAATTTTTTTGCTTTCACAGAGACAAAAGGTTTGACTAAACCACTCCTTGACCGAGGAATTTCGCCTATTGCCGCGATCGATGCTGTCGACGGAAGACGAACACCCGCAATTCTCATTTCGAGTAGCCCACACAAAATTGGATCCGAAGGAACACCCTGGCAGGACGTCTTCGATGTCGATAACGGATCAATCCGTTATTTTGGGGATAACAAGTCAAGCGTTGCGGCATCGCTAGCACCGGGCAATAAGTTACTACGCGACCAATTCCAATTTCACACTTCACCTGATCCGGCAGAGCGGGCAAAGGCCATTCCTGTGCTGTTCTTTGAGCGCGGCGAGATTGATGGGCGCAAGTATGGGAATGTCCGATTTCAAGGGCTTGGGATTATTCAAAGAGTTGAACTTGTAACTCAATATCAAAGAGATATTGGCTATTTCACGAATTACGTTTTCGAATTTGCCATCCTTTCACTTTCGTCCGAGAATGAGGAATTTGACTGGGATTGGGTATCTGCACGGCGCGATCCAACCATCTCGTCAAAACAAGCTCAAACACTTGCACCGAAGGCATGGCGAGACTGGCAACGCCAGGGCCAGCTTATCCTTGAAAAACATAGGCGCCGCGTCTCGATGTTTGACTTGAAGTCCAAAGCTGAACAACTACCAGAGACCGGTTCAAGGGCAGACAAAGCTCTCACCACTATTTACAAGTACTACGACGGAAAGAAACACAGGTTTGAACTTCTGGCGAGCCGTGTGGTTCAGGGGCTCATAACCATGTCAGGCGGCCACTACCAGGAAGGTTGGATCACTCGTGGCTCAAGTGACGGTGGAGTCGACTTTGTCGGTCGAGTCGACCTTGGCACCGGGTTTTCAAAGGTGAAGATTCTTGTGCTCGGGCAGGCAAAGTGTGAAAAGCCATCCTCGGGGACTAGCGGGCGTGACCTAGCACGAACGGTAGCTCGTCTCAAACGAGGCTGGGTCGGCGCCTACGTCACGACAAGCTTCTTCACAGAAATGTCGCAGATTGAAATTTTCGAGGATCAGTATCCTCTTATCACCGTCAATGGACTTGCTTTAGCCGAAGAGGCTCTTCGGCTGCAGACCGAGAGCGGATTTGCCACGCTTGAAGAGTTCCTGGTGAGCTTGGAGGCTGAATACTCAAGCATGATCATGAACCGTCGGCCAGAGGAAATCCTCAGGGATTAGCTTGCTGCAACCTAGAACGAGCCAGCATCTCTTGGAGGGTTGGGGTTTCCTTTGCTCGATCCAAAGCTGGCGGGTTTACCAAGCCTTGCAGAGACACATGCGCCGTCAACATCCTGGCGCATTGCATAAATCTCACAGCCCTCTAGTCTTGAAGCAGACGAATTCACGGGGGAAAAATGAAAAAAATCGCACTACTCGCTCTTATTGCAACACTTGCCTTGAGCGGCTGTACTCAGTCAGCTCCTAAGGTGGCGGAGCCAACCAAAGCTGCTACACCAGCACTGTCTGTTGCCTGGGAGAAATCTTTGCCGATCAAGTCATCCTTGATTGATAACGCGCTGTTTGACAACGATGTTTGCCAATCGGAGCCAAGCGTAAATGATGGCACATATGCGAATGACTCGCTCGCCGAATACAACGCCAACACGTATCGCCAGTGCAGCAACTTCCACGACTTTGAAACTGACGCCGCAGCCATGGATTGTCCTGCCAATGTCTATATCTACACCGGAGAGGGTGCTGGCACGGATGTGAAACATGCGCTTTCTTACGAAGACGGCTGGTCGCTCGCTCTGCTCTACGGCAAAGGTTGGCAGATCGAATTCGAGCTGGCTAACTCAATGACGAGCAGTGAGAGCGCTGAGGTACTTGCTGCAAAGTGCGCACCGACGATTGCCGCATACTGCAAATTGATCGGTGGCGGAACCGTTCGATACGGGGACTACAAGAACTAGTTACTAGAGGCTTTAGTAGCTTCTGGTGTTCCTCGTGATCATGTAAGGCTTGATGCCGACTTTGCGTGCCTGCACGAAGTAGGTGATCAAAGTTGAGAGCGAGAAAATCCAGGTCATCACTACCGGCCAACTTAGGCCGTAGCCGCCGAAAGGCAAGCTGCCGACCAGCCCAAGGACAAGGCTGGTTGTGCTTGAGATTGCACTGACCGCGAGCCAGTTAGCGCTACGGGCCAAGAAACTCACTAAGAAGCTGACTCGAGCTGTTAGCGACAGAAGGCCGGGGAATAACCCAAAGAGCTCCAACGTGTAATACGGAAAAACGATCTGCATCAACCAAAAGAACGCGGTAGCGAGCGCAAAGACGAAGGTCAGCGCAAACTGCTTTCTGAAGTTAGCCCTAGGGTCTAGCGACGAGAAATCGATAACCCTTGGGTTCGCAGCCGGGTTCAGCGGCAGGCCACATGACTGGCAGAACCGGTCGTAAAGACCGGCTGCCCGACCACAGCGAGAGCAAAACATGTTGAATCCATAACCTTCTTACGCGAAGGTTATGTTTTCCCACTTCCACTTCTGAAGCTGAGGGCCAACCCAAAGGGTGTAGATGCCCAGGGTAATGATTGAAAGTACCAACCACCTCATCCAAAGGCCAAACAAGCCCCAAGCGGTACCAACAAAAACGACCTTACGCCCGTCGATCGTCGCGTGCTTAGCCTTCCAGCGCTCCATAAGCACTAGGGAGAATGGGTACATGATTCCGATAGTGAAGACCGTGATGCAGAAAGCGAGTAACGCGGTACCTAGGTAGTTTGCCGCTCCTCCAACGAATTTGAATTCAGTGCCTTTTGCCATTTTGTTCTCCTTAGTTGTGCTTTTGCAAGCAGGTATAAAGCGACTCACCTTCAGATGGGTCGAAGTATTGCGTAGCTTCAATCGGGCAGTCTTGCGCCGAAGAAACGAGTGCAACAGTCTGGTAAGCGGCATTATCTGACCAGCAAGCGGTAGGTGAGCTGCTTCCTGAGTTTTCAGACCAGCACGTACCAACCCGCGGGTCCATGACCTTGAAAGTTTCAGGCAGAACTACGGTCATGAAAATGAGCACCACGGCCGCTGTAACTAGAAGTGAGAAATAATCGCGCGGGACCAATTTCGAAAATCCGAATGACTTTGCCGCCAAGTAAAGTCTGACAGCCCTCACCCAGTGGAAGATCGCGCCTATAAGTCCGCCGTACCAGAGAATATTAGAGCCTGGGGAACTGAGTGACCATCCCAAAGCCAACGCGGATGCCGACCACCAAGCAATGCCGAACCAGACCTGCCGGAAAGCGCGTCTGCGCACCTCAACCACCTGAGCCAGTAAATCGAGTTGCTCGTCACTTAAGTCGTGTGATTCGTTTTCCATGATTTCCCCCAAAATCTTTATTTGACTACTAACCCTACCCTCGGAAAAGGATCATCGATGGCAAGATATTTTTGATATCTGACCGGTGGCGCTGTACGAGTTTGAAATTTCGATGATCCCCGTTTGAGAAGGCCCCAGTGATGAGAGCGTTCCGTTTGAGTAGTCGATGACGTTGTCACCCGAATCAAGAATATTCACTTCGACGTAAACTCCCGACGGGCATCCGGTGTTCGTGACCACGCCTACATGCCAGCAATAGCTGTATGAACAGTCTCTGCCGTTTATCCACTTCCAGGCTATGTTCGAATCTTCGGTCCATTCGGTGTAACCATCTGGATACCAAGGCACAGAAGCCGCTAGTGTCTCGAGGCTGTCTTTGGCCGACTTGAAGCCCGCTTCGGCAGCTGTCGCGGCTGCGAGCCTGTCAGTTAGACCACACTTTTCGATTGCTAGATTCTTGAATTCTTCGGTCCACATGTCCGCAAAAGATTGACGGTCGCTCTCGCGGATTGATGCTGTTTTAGAAATGACGTCGTCCAAGCCGCCGGCTAGAACTTCATCCATGGATTCGCTGATGTCTGGCAACTCCGTAGAGTCAATCCATGCGGTTGCGTTTAGGAATTTGCTGGCACGGCGAGCAGCTCCTGCGCCGTACTTGTTCATCACCAGCGACCGCGAAATCATGGCTTGAACGCTGGCATCACTTGGCAACGTTGAAGCTAGGTCATTACATTTTGCCTGCGCTGCTGCATCGACTTTCGTGGCACTTAGGCTATCGGCGAGCGCCGGTGTGCTACTTGGCTTGAGGTACTTGGCGTCTTCTGCTGCCGAGATACCCACGACGGTGACAAGAACTGCAACGAGCGCGGCTGCGCCGATGGCAATCCACTTCACAGATCCCTTTTTCGGGCCACGGGGGGATTCTGGCTCAAAGGCATCAAAGTTGTAAGACGGGGCAAACGGGTCGGAGGTGGCTGGGGCCGGTGTTGGCTGCGAGGCGGCCGCGGATGCCGGCGTCTCGATAGTGACCGCCTGGCCACAGGTAGTACAGAAATTGATTCCCGGTGCGAGTTGTGCGCCACATTGCTTGCAAAACATTGTTTCCCCCTCGTGAATACTCTAACCAAATGGTTTGGGCTTGACCATTTGAAAAAGAAAACGCCTCCGCAGCCGAAGCTACAGAGGCGTTTTCGAAACGTTCGGTTACCAGCCGTTGGTTGCGACCGGCACACCCTGGTTGCGACTGAAGGTGGCGTCATCCTGTGTTAGGTAGATGATGCCTTCAATCAGAGCGATTACCGACGGAACAAAGGTCCAGCAGAACAATAGGTAAAGTACACCAAGGCCAACCTTGTTTAGGTAGAACTTGTGCACACCTAGACCGCCTAGAAGCAGAGCGAAGAGGCCGGCAGTCACTCGTGACTTTGGAGCCGGGCCATAAACAGGCTGCTGAAAGCCTGGCTGGCCAAAGCCCTGCTGTGGCTGCCCGAATCCCTGCTGTGGTTGAGCAAAGTTTAGCTGCTGTGCAGCGTACCCGGTTGCTGGCCCTGAAGCCTGAGCAGTTCCGCACTTTGGGCAAAACTGGGTTGCTGCCGAGTTTGCATTGCCACAGGCACTGCAGAAAACGTCTGCCATTTTGTTCCTTGTCTTTTTCTGTTGTTAGTAGCCGGTGTTCATTGAGTTCAGCAGAACTGCCTGAACAATGAATCCGGCAACAATACCAATTGCTGAAATTACGATTGCTCGAGTTGCACGAGTTTCACCCTTTGACTTGGCGACTAGACCAATGACGAGACCGGCTGTACCGAACACGTACGGAAGGATGAAGATTGAAATGATTCCGAAAACCCAAGCCATGTTTGACAGCTTGTTGCTAGCTGCTGCTGGTAATGCTACAGCCGCCGCCGGATGAGAAGTAGATTCTGCAGCATTTAGAGCCGCGCCGCATGACTGGCAAAAAGCCGCTGACTGATCAGCAGCTCCACACTTTGAACAAAACATTAAATCCCCCTTGGATGAGCAGACTAATTAGCCTGCAACTTATTTACAGTTCAAATACTAGTTAGAGCCGATGAGATTAGTTAGGAAGGGAATAGGAAAGCATTTACGCTTTAAGTAAGGGGGCTAAGTGTCGTTTTTCGGGGATTCATCAAACACCGATCCATTCGCATCGAATGGTGGCGCTTCGTTCAACTCTTTTCTTCCACCTCAGCCACCTAAAAAATCAAATAAAGGGTTAGTCGTCGCATTAATTTCCTTCGCGGGACTACTGCTACTGGCAGGCCTCGGCACCGGTGCCGGGCTCATCATTTCGAATCTGACTGCCAGCCAGACTTCGTCTGGCAGCGTAGGGGAAAAGGCGAATCCAAACCAAGGCGATAACTCTGGTGAGGTTTCCGCCAGCGGCGACCCTGCACTTGACGCTCTTAACGCCGCCGGTTCAATTGCCTGGTCCCAGGATGCCTTTGCCTACGTGGGCAGCTACCCGCCCTTGGCGACTTATTTATCTGACCAGGGCAGCGACGGCTATTCATGCGCGCTTTGGCTTTACAACAACAAGGCAGAAGCGTTGGCAGCTGAACAGGGCGGTGACTTCGATCAGATGAGTTCAGGGACCACCTGGGGCGAGTCAAACGATGGCAATGTCGGCTATGTTTTGGTCTCTGACTCTCAAACAACCGAGTGTGCAGTTCAGGCATTCACATACCTGGGTTTCTAAAACCTCGATCTAAACAAGGCAGGGCAAATGAGCTTCTTCGATGATGGCAGCAACCCGTACTTTGCGCAGCCTCAGGCGCCGGTACAACCAAAACCAAGATCTTCGGCCTTGAATTGGATAGCCATCGGGCTTTCTGGTCTGTCTTTCGTGTTGACTATCTTATTGACTGTCTTTTTTGTTGTGCCCGCTATAACTTCTGCCAACAAACAGAGCTCGGGCGATGACCTGTATTCGGCACCAAAAGATCTCGCTGCGGTGGTCGCAACTGCCCGCGCGGCTACGGTGACAGTTTTCTGTGGTGAGTGGGCAGGTTCGGGATGGGGCATCGACTTGGCCGATGATCCAAAAACTACCTCCGATGACGCCTACCCTTATGAAATTGTCACCAACTACCACGTAATCAAAGACTGTCTATCCAGCGGGAACATCACCATTCGTCTTCCGGGGGAAACGGCCGAGGTCGAAGCGAAGCTCTACAACTATGACTATCAATACACAGAAGCCACCGGGTCAACCGATCTGGCAATTTTGATGACGGCCACTCCCGTTCCGACCCTTAAACCGGCCTCACTCGAGCCGATGCCTGGCGATTGGTTGATGGCAGTTGGAAACCCAAATTCTTCCGCCTTCAGTGACATGGAAGGTCACGTCACCTTTGGACGTGTCTCTAACTTCAAGCGCCAATTCAATGTTGTTGTAACCGATACGGCACTGAATCACGGCAACTCCGGCGGTCCGCTAGTTAACTCTCGCGGCGAAGTTGTTGGCACGAACACCTGGGTCGATGTGTCGCAACAAGCAGAAAACATTGCCTACGCCATCGCGATTCCGAAGCTCTGCGAAACACTTCTCTCTTGCAAGCCTGGAGACCCTAAGCTCTGGGGTCAGTAACCGCCTAAATACTGGCCTAAAGACTTGTTATTCTTAAAGCAGTTTTAGATACCTCGGGGGTTCATGGTGAAAATGCAGTTCTGTGTCGAATGTGGCACTCCAAGCCCGATGGACGCACGCTTTTGTGCGAAGTGCAACACTCTTCTAGTTCTAACGATTGCGTCGATTGAGAAGGCGCCTCGCCTCCCGTGGACCCTGCGCAAGAAGCTGATTGTTATCGGCTCGCCAATTCTCCTTTTGGTAGCCATCATCATCGCCGCTGCCCCCAAGCCATCATCAGTAGCGGTTGACATCACGGTTACGGCACCGCACGGCGGAATCTTTGACAGCACCTGTAACTTGACTCAAGGCGCACGCGATATTGGCGCTACGGACGCCGAAGTGGTTGACTACGGCGCCGCCCCGGGCTCCGGCTCTAAGACCGCCTTGGTCTTCAAGCTGGTAGACGGCAAATGTGTTGCCAACGCCAACTTAAGCCTCTTCGCAAGCAACAACTACGAGGTCTACGTGGCCGGCACTCTTGCAGGTGAAATCACCCCTGAAGACATCACCGCAGGCACTGCGTCAAAAACTGTTCCACTGTCAGTCACCCACAACCTGACCGGAACTATTACTCTTTCTGACAACTACTTCAACTGCAAGTCATCTTCTAAGGGCCCTGACTGCACCATCCCTAGCAACGCGAGTGTCAACGCTAAGTTCCAGAAGGCTTCGCTACAGTGCTATGGCATGGGCGGATTCAGCGACTTCAAGGCTGCAGGCACTCCGATTACCATCACCGGTGTCGGCACCAATGAATCAGTTCACGGCACTCTTGCTGCCGGTGTTCCGAGCGTGAGCGACTACAAGACTGGCAAGGTTCTGTGTGACTACACCTTTAGCCTGAAGAAGGTCATTTATGACGAAAAGGGCTACATGGTGAAGGTTGGACGTCACTACACGACCCCGGTAAAGATCGACGAGCTAGATTCAAACTCGTGGACTTACAACTACGAGTTCAAGGGCTAACTAGTACTTAGCAATCGCAGCTGCAGACGGAGCCATCTCTTCGGCGTTGCAGATTACAGAAACCGAACCACTTCCGCTCGGGCGGAAGGTAAATGAACCCTTGCCAGACTTCATGGCAAACTTCGATGAACCGCCGCCCCACTTGGCAGAGCAGGTTGCATTCAAACCAGCAGAGGTGGCTGTCACAGTCACGGTCTTAGTGATTTTGTCAGAGATTGTTGAACCGGTGAGCACAACCTTCGGCTTGGCCAAGGAAACTACTGGTGCAACTCGAACTTGCACCTCTTCGGTTAGTACTGAAAGAGCGTCTTCGTCGAAGATTTCAATTTGAACAGCCGTGTTCTTGGTGAACTTGGCTGAGGTGGCAAAGTTGTTCGAGTTGCTACCGGTGAAAAATACGTCCCAACCGCCGCTAGCGTTCTGTGAAGAAAGAGTGACCTTACTTGGTGAACCAGGGATGTTTGCCGTGATGTTTCCGGCGATTGAATTTGCCTTGCCCTTTGCAGCTACCTTATTGGTCACTGAAGACCAAGAAACCTTAGGAACATAAGGGTTCTTGATCTTGAACGAGGTCTTGACGACATCAGACCACCAGAAAGTACCTTCACTGTCTTGAGACATCACCTTGATGCCAAGTTCGTGAACACCATTGGCAAACTGCTTTGAGTCGATGCTGACATCGCCCTGAGTAAGAATCGCATTCGGGTCGGTCGAATAAATACAGCCAGAATTCTGCACCAGGTTTGTGCGTGACTGTACTGCGCCAGCGCCACTAGTGAACGTTGCTCCGCTGAAGTCGTTAACGTTCAAGCCATCTACGGTCATGCACCAACGCTTAATAGGCGCTTCGGTTGTGTGAGTGGTCGTAGATGCCGAAATGTTGAAAAGGTCCTTTACCGGGTTGGCCAGCGAGGTGAAATTGCCCACCACGGTCGGAGCAGTCTTGGCAACTGTTACAGACATACCCATTGGCTGAGACACAATTCCGCTAATGTCTTTCACAGTTGCTTCCAAAGTGTGCGAACCAACAGTCCAGTCTGTTAGATCGATGCGAAGACCGATATTGATTAGGTCATCGCTATACGAGCTGTAGCAACCGCCTCCGGCGCTGTAAGCCGTGAGCAAACGGTTGTTCTCATCCGTGAAGTAAACACCTTTGGTTGACAGTGGCAAGGTTAGCGCGATGCCGTCCCTCTTGATGCACCAGGTCGTAATTGCGTCGTTGGAACCAAAGGAATGCGTGGCGGTGGCCTTGAAAGTGTTCTTGCCCGTCATGACGCTGTAGTTGTATTGCCAAAGCAACTTCGGCGTTGCGGGCTTAACCATTTCGAGCGCAGTGTAGGTCTTCACAGAGTCGTTGTAACCGAATCGCGTAACTGTCATCTTCAATGTGATGGTCTTGTTTTTATCAGCGGCTTGCAATTGGTAAGTATCCGAAATCGCATTCGGAATATTTACTAGGTTCGCTTGCCACTGATAGGTCTTGTTCACATCGTTTGGCCAGTTGCCAGGAACGGCATAAAGGTACTCGCCGACCATCATGATTCCGTTGACGGTCAGATTGGGGGTGTTTAGGAAATCGCCCTTGTAGGAGATGTACATCGAACCAGAGGTGCCTGCGGCGGTGATGTTGCCGACACGTGAGCCGGTTACTCTAACGCTGATGTTGTGCTGATAGTCATCACCAATCAGGGTGTAAGTCGAGTTGGTTGCGAAGTTGATATCCATGCCGTCGCGACGCCATTGGTAGCTAAAGGTTGTCGGAGTTGGGCTCCAAGTTCCAGTGGTTGCCGAAAGGGTCATACCGACCTGATTGGTTCCGCTAATTGAAGGCGTTCCGATCAGCGAGAAGGCGACGTCAGCCGCCTGCGCAGGAGCTGGGTTGACCAACGCAACAAGCATGGCGATCAACAAGGTGATCGCAGCGAAACCGCGTCGCTTTATATTCATCATCGACAACACAGCCCCCCCCTCTAGTAAGACGAGCTTGAGGCCAGCGAGGCGAAATAGCCGATGTAAATTACGGCCAGCAACACTCCGAGCAGGGTGAAAATCCATCCGAGTGCAATGGCTGCACTAGCCATGCCTCGGCCACCCTTAGCGCCGTTTGACTGAATGATTTCTTTGCGAGCCGCATAGCCAAGGATTAAGCCAATGAGTGGTGCGAAGAATGCCAAAACTAATGCAGCAATTGCCAAGCCAGAGGTCGGTGGAGCGTAGTTATTCGAATAACCGCCAAAGTTGGCTGGCTGCGCGACCGGCTGAACCGGAGGTGCAACATATACGCCTGAGACTGGTGTTCCCGCCGGGGTTCCGCAGTTTGGGCAGAAGGCCGCGCCTTGTGCAATCTGTGTTCCACACTTCGAGCAAAACATTTGTCCCCCCTGGTTACTCAGACTTCTTTTTCTTTGGCTTGGCGATAAAGATTTCGCCGCCATAGTTCTCTTGCAGGCGCTTGGCGAGGGCCTCTTCGGCCTGCCAGTCATCGGTGAAGCTGTGGACCTCTACGTACCAACCGTCGTCAACGAGACGCACCTGAACTTCATCGAGGTCAGGGAACTTTTCCTTGAGCATCAAGGCAGTCGGTTCGCTGGTGACAACCAAGTCAAGCGAGAATGTTGCGTTGCCTTCGGAGTTAACAACAAACGCTACCCCGTAGTGGTTGTGGTTGAACTCATCAACCCATTCAGGGGCCCACTCTGGGTCTGCCAGTTCAAGCTTTGAGTTGGCGATGCCTTCAGAAATTAGCTGCTCGGCGATGTCGCTCGCCTTTAGGAAGAGCGGGTTCCAGCCTGCTGGAAGATCTTCCTTAGCAAGGGCCGGGAACATGCAGTTGAGCTCTGGTACTAGAACCTTGAAACCGCAATAAGGGCAGTGCTTCCAGGTAGGCTGCATGTTGCCCTTGCCGCAACCGCCGCAAAATAGTGAGTTAGCCATGGTGCCCCCTAAAAACTTTCTACTTCAATCGTATTTCAACAACGGAGCGAAGTGTTACCGTCATGACAGCACCGGCAGCCCGCTGAGTTTCGAATAAATCTGGTCACCATTTGGCAAAAGTCGAATAACAGCACTCGCTTGTTCAAGTTTGGCGAAACAAGCCTCGGATTGCTGGGCGCTCTGCCAATGGGTCGGTGCTTCGAGTTGCTGCAAGAGTCCTGCAATCATTCCGACCATGGAGGCAAGATCAGACTGATCCATTAGGTTTTGGTCTAAGAAACAGCAGGCGAGAGGCAAAACGGCTAGGCTTTGCGAGCCGCTGTTTGGATCGAAGGCCAACGCCATTGAAAGCTCGCCAATCAATTCTTCGATCTCGCTGTTGATTCCAGCCTCGATGACCAAGGCGACTAACTTCGCCCACGCTGACTCTTCGACTCGCGTCAAATAAGAGTCAGAACGATAGATGCTGGTCTTTGCTGGGTTCTTTTGGAAATGCTTTGCTGCCTCAATAGAGGTGAACTGAGTTGTCCAGGCAGTCTTTACCGGGATGAGATGGGTTAGCAATGACACCCAATCCAGGAATTCTTCGACGGTTGTCGAATCGATGCCGAGATTGGAACCGCTTCTTAGCGCGGTTTCAAAGCCACTGAGAATCTGCATCGAGTCATCCGTGTCGGTTTCGAAGGTTCGTTCGGCTCGTCGCGCCCACGCGGCCGAATCATGCGACGGCATCGGAGGGTTGTGTGGTTCTAGTGCCGCGGCCTCAAGTTCGGCATCGCCGCGCGGGTTCTGCCAATCCGCCCAAGTGTGGAAATCAACTGGTCGTGCGTAGCTGAGACCTGACATTTCTCCGGTTGATTGCACTATTGCTGGGACGTCTGCGAAATCGTACACGAAGCCCTGGTGAAACGGATTGTCTGGGCGGCCGTTAGAAACTCCTGAGGTGAAGAGTCGAGCAAACATGTAGTTTCCAGGGGCCAATTCTTGAACTGACCATTGCTTGTCTAAGGCTAAGAACTCCTCAGGCTTCATGAACGAGTCGATGGCAGGCGCTTTATAAGGCAAGAAAGCAGCCGATGCCATGTTCATTCGCTGCTCAAGCAAGGGCCGAGGTGTCTCAGACCCATTGAGTTCTACCTCTTCAACCGACTTGAACTTGAAACCCGATTCTCTTTTGAACGGGCCAGCGCTGATGCATTCGGTGTAAATAAATGCGGCGAACACTTTTTAGCCTCGGCGGCTTGCTAGAACACCGTCTAACGCCCAGCGAATAGGGTCGCTGACACGATAAGAGGTAATTCCGGCTGCATCCATTTGAGCAGCGTGGGTGCCGTGACCAAGCGAGCTGATCACAAAGTAGCGAGCTGCCAGTCCAAAGGTGTTTTGAACCAGTGACCTGAACGGGGCTATTCCGAGTCGTTCGAGAATCGAGAGGATTTCCTCTTGGACCAAGTGACCGTCAAGCTGGTTGTAAAGGTACGAAGCGTTCGAGTTTGGATCTCGAGTAATTTGCATGCCGTTTTGAATCAAGCCAGAGATAGGGCTGCCCTGCATCGCCGAGATCTTCTCGAAGCTGTCGAACTTCGAAAGAGTTACGGCGAGGTGCTGATTCGGGTTACGCGATGCAGCGTTCTCGTTGAAGATTGTGGTCAGGTGCTGCATTACTAGGAACGGGTCAGTTCCCTGAGGTGGCAGAGGGAATCCGGCGAGCGCGGTCTGCACCGTCGGCAGCTGCAGTGGGTCCATCAAGAAGATGACCAGGTCAGCCTTGAGCAACGCATCCTTGTAGAAACGCATGGTCTCGAGGCTGTCCATATCTTCACCGGCCACGTCGACAAGCTGCACCGATGAAAGTGGCACATTGCCGCCGTTGAAGAACTTGAAGTTCAGGCTCTGAGTTGGGTCGGCTGGATCCTTTGGCGCACCAGGTGCTGCCGCCATGAACTGACGAGCCGAACGGGTTCCCGCAGGTAGCAGACCGGTCTGCACAAACTTATGCATGTCTTCGAAACGAAGCTTCGAAATCTGATCGGTTTCATCCTGAAGAACTAGACGTGCTCCCATGCTCTGGGAAAGTTGCTGCTCGAAGTAGTTGAGCAAGGCCTGAACATAGGTGGTCTTACCACTCTGCTTCGCTCCGATTAGAACTACAGACAGTTCGGTGTTGATTGCAGCCTCTTGAAGCGAGGTAGTTGGGAAAGAGCCCACCCGCTCATCGATGCTGAAGACCGGGGTGCCGACAATTGACGGCGCAGCACTCGCGATTCGGAACTGGTAATCAGGTTCAAGCAATACCGGCCCGGTGCGACCATCAGGCGCGGTTAGTGCCGGCTGTGCCCAGTTGTTGAAGGTCGATGGAATAACACGAATGAACGGCTTTTTCTTGGCCTCAGGAGAGCCCGCATCAAGCGGGAAAGCCTTTGCTGCGTAGTGAATCAGGTCAATCGGCGCACCGGCTAGGCCGCTAGGTGCCTGCACGCGTAGCTCGAGAGGAACTGGCTGTGCAACGGCTGGTGTCGACGATCCGCCAAATCGGCCGAAAATGCCCTTTGGCTTATCTTCCGCAGCGGCCACTGGTGAACGACGGAACGCGACCGAGATGCGACCCGGATAGTTGACCTGGTAAACCGGGCCCTTGTGCGAGGCTCCCTCGAAGGTTGAGATTCCCCGGACGTAGATGGTTAGCGGCTCGGCCTGAAGCTTGGTCAGGTTTGGCAGACCAGGCACGTTGTTGGCAAAGATGACTCCGCCGAAGCGGCGATACTCGGTGTCGATTTGAACGGTGCGGTCTGGGGTTCCCAAATCGGCGGCCTTAATCGCTTGATCTCCGCTTGGGTTCTTCAGCCAAACCTCGAGCGACTGCGCTCCGGCAGGAAGACCGACTCGCAATAGCTGGTAGTCAAAGCGGTCAATAACGGTCGCAGAATCGATTTCGCCGACCTGCTGGATGACCTTTACGTCGCAAATTCGAGCGTTCTTACCGAGAACGCCAACGGCGGTGTATGTGCGGCTGTCTAGACCGCCGGCAAGCATTGGCACGTTCTTGATGGTGACCTTGCCGTTTTCGGTTTTGGCGAGGTCGATAACCTCGGTTCCTAGCCAGGTCTTAACGAAGTCGTCTGAAAGGCGATCCGCTTCAATCTCTTGACCGCTGGCCTTGGCAGCCAGAAGTTCTGGTCGCGGCTGACCCTTGATCTGGAAGATCTTCACTGCACCGCGGGTGACCTCGTCGAACTCGATGTCTACGTGAGCTGAAGTCTCATCCGCGCGGGTCACAGAGAATCCCGTCACGTTGTCGATGGTGCCCGGAATGATCACTGTGCGCTTCTCGCCGATTGACGGGATTACGCGACCATCTGGGCCCTGCCACTCGAGCAAAACCTTGTATTCAAACTGCTGACCCGGCTCTACATCCGTGTCAATGTAAGAATCGACTCCATCGCTGATGTCAAGAAGCATTGCAGCGGTTGGGTGCTCTGGCAAGGCGGTGTCAGGCTTCGAGCGGTAGACGCGCACGCGCGCGCGCTGGTCGGTGGTTTCCCAACGCAGGCGAACCTGATCTTCGTAGGCCTGGACTTCTTGAATCGAAACCTCGCCGAGCACTCGTCCCTGTGCGAAAAGTTGACCCTTCTCCCCAGCCTTCTTAAAGATAAACAAACTGAAGATACTGTGTTGAGCTCCAGTCTTGCGACTGCTCTTTTTAGTGGTCCAGGAGGCCTGGCCGCCGCGAACCACGCGAGGGAAATCTCCGGCACCTGAAACAAGCACGTAGACTGCGCCCTTTGTCTTCGAAGGCTTCCAACTTACGATCAGGCCGCCGGCTGGGTTAGGAGCGATATCTAGGGTCTGCAGCGGCTCATCGCCAGCAGCCATGATGTCGATTTCTTGGAAGTCTGCCGGGTCTAGCGCCTCGGCTTCTTCTGGTTCTGGATCCTCGTCTGGAGTGGCGCGTGCAACTACTCGGTCTTCTTCGTCAGGGCCGTCGTTCTTCGGGGCGGGCGCAGTGAAGCCGTCGACGACGGCTACGGGCGCTACTTCCGCAACGGCAGCCACTGGGGCGGCGATCTGCGCAGGTGCATCTGCGCCATTTGCGGCAGTAACAATCGCGAGAAGGTTGGCAATGTCTGCCGGGCTCGCAGCTTGACCGGCGTCACGCATCACGTTGACGATATCTTGCTCAGTTACGGCAGCCTGATTTTTCGAAAGCAATAGGAGGTGTTGGTTAGAAACCTCAAGCCCAAGCTCAGTTTTAGCCTCGCGCAATTTTGGCAAACTAGCCACGTGATACCCCCATTTAGTGTTCGTGAACTATTGCCTAGTATATAAGAGAGCAAGCACTGCTAGAGAACGCATTTTCGGGGGAAGCCAAATGGCAAAAACAGTTCCAAACAAGCCACAGCAACTAGGCGACACCCAGTGGCTTCTCACCTGGCAGGGGTCGACCCGAACCGACGTTATCACCGCGGTGATCGGAAGCGAACAGGCTCGAGTGAGCCCCTTTGACCGCAGCGCCTCGGTCAGCGCATACATGCGACCTGACGACCAAACCAATGGTTTGCTAATTGACCTCGGTCGCGCACCAGAAACCGCCGAAATCATCGAGTTCACCTTTGACGTGATGGCTGAGGGCGATCGCGCTTGGACCATCGAAGGTTTGAGCACCGGTGAAGTTTGGCAGAACGACTCAGTCAAGGTGCCGGCAGATGCCCCATGCCTAGTTCTGTCTTTAGAACGCGCCGAAGGCGGTTGGCAGGTTGTTGCTCGCGAAAAGATTTTGGGCGAGCAGGGCGACATCACTCTTAATGAGCAGATTCCAGATGCCTATCAAGAGTTGGTAGCTCGTGCGACCGCTCGTGGCCTGGCCGGTAACTCAATGAACTTCTCTGCATTGGTAGACATCACGCCATCGATGCATGACGCACACGAAGATGGAACGGTTGAAAAGCTGCTCAACTGCCTAGTAGCGATTAGCGCCTCTGCGAATAACCGCCCAATTGATGTTTCGTTTCAAGGCGTGCACGAACAGAAGATTTCGGTCGATGACGAGATCGATTCGACCTACTCGACGGCGTTTATCGAAGCCACTCGTGAAGTTTCAAACGCCAAGCCGCTGCACAGTCTCGTGCCATCGCTTGCAGAATCTCTGAAGCCAAAGTCAACACTTTACGTGTTGACCGATTCGATGTTCTTTGTTGAAGAAGATATCATCGACGACCTAACCAAGCTCGATGCCAAGGTTCGCGTGCTGCTTACCGGCAGCGAGGCGCCGCGTTTCAACTTGCCTGAGAATGACTTCTTCAAAATCAGCGTTATCGGCTCGCTGGCTGGCCAGGATGCCCGAACTGTTCTAGACACCTTGCTCTAAAGAAGGCTGCGCCTAGGCGCGGGTGACTTCTCGGTTGGCCACGGCAACCATCCAGCAGCTTGCCACCAACAGCAGTACCGAGTTGAAGAACACCACATACCAGGCGGCCCCCACGTCGAATGCCCAAGTCGCACTGTAACCATCGGTCGAAGTCACCAGGTTCGGAATCTGGAAAAGCTTGTCGACTGCCGGTACAAAAATCTCACGTGCCGTTAGCGATGCCGTGGAAAGCATCAACCACCAAGAGCCGCTGAGTGCCAGTAGCACGGCAGAAATTAGCGATGGCTTCTTGATGCACAGAATCACGGATGTGATGATCAAACCAATTGTTATGAACACCCAAAACTCGAAACCGGTCGAGAAAGCGTTAATCGAACCAGACTGTCGGTCTGAGGTGGTGATGTTAAACCAGGTCAAGAACAACGACCAAACAAAAGCAAGGATGACGGCAATGCTACCGAAGACAACCGAAGCGCCCGGCAGCGTCTTGATCCAGCCACTTAGCCCTGGTCGGCGGTTGTTGGTTGGACCAGCGAATGGATCGTAAGCCGTAGTGCTCGAACCAAATGGGCTCGAACCGAATGCGCCTGCGTTTGACGACCCAAACGGGTCATTTACAGCGAATGGGTTTGCCTGTGGGGTGTTGACCGCAGAATAACCAAATGGTTGAGTCGGCGACTGCTTCTTGATGGCGTAGTAGATGCCCAGGCCGATTAGTCCGGCACCTTGAAACACCAAACCAACCGGGATAGCAAGCTTGAAATCAAGGCGGGCCCAACTAGCGAACGCCGAAGCGGCGATAGCCCAAAAAATCGCCGACGTGAACCAAACATAGAAAAACAGAGATCCGAAGAACTCGAGGATTCCCATGTCTAGCCCTCGATGGTTGGAGTGTAGGTCTCACCGGTGGCTGCTGAAGGTGCAGCCGGGCCGTCAACAAAAGCGAATGAATCTGATGAGATGAGCTCCGTTAGTTCAAGTCGAACTGCCATGAAATCTAGGCTTCTGGTCTCTTGCTCAGAAGGAGCGATCGCCTGCACGTTGGAGACATCCGTGGTCGCCTCAAGGCGCTGGTCGTGAGCGAAATATGAGTTCGCATTCGAGACAGCTGAAACGCCTTGGACGCTTGCCTTCGCGGTCAGGATTGAGCCGGTTGGGATAGCGCCGCCGCCGTTACGCAACACGTCAACGAAAGCGCCGCTTTCCATTTCCTTGCCCGAGTTCAAGCCCTTGGTGAGCACAGTCCAGTGCTGGAAGTTGGCACCCTGGGTAGCCAACTGCTTGGCGCTACTTCCGGCAAGTTCACTGAGCAACTTAGCTGCATCCTTGTCGGCAGAAATAGATGCCAGCTTCACAAGCTCAGAGTTCGAACTCTGTGCAGTGTCTGCCCAGATGTCGATGTTGTTCATGCCGCGCTGTGCGATGTAGTTGTCGAGAGTGGTCTTCAACCAACCGCGCTTGTAGAACGAATTGCGCACTCGTGAGAATAGTTCCTCACGAGCCTCCGGGCTAGGCGATAGCTCGGCAATAACCACACTCTTTGGCAGATCGGTCAGGTTCTTGATCGAGTTCTTAGCAACCACAGTCTTCGCGGCCGCTTCAGGCTCACGATAGAACATCGGGCTAAGCACCTTCACCCAAAGGCGGTACTGACCGTACAAACTGGCCAAGCGGTGAAGCTCTTGAAGCACAACCTGCAGGTTTGCGGCGGCCCAGCGAGCGCGAGCCTTCTCTTCATTGATCTTCTTTTCAAGATCGAAGAATTCGCCGACCTTGTCGTTGAATGCGGCCATTCCAATGATGTTCCAAACCAACAGAACAATCGCGAAAATCAGCGCCGGAACCCACCAGCCGGCGGCAAGCGTGGTTGGCCAAACCTTTGCGGTAAGGAAGGTAACGAATGCCTGAACCAGCCAAGCAAGACCACCGATTGCGAAGATGGCGATGCCGCCCTTGAGCACGTTCCAAAGGGCCTTGCGAGCCTTTCGCTCGGCTTCTTCAAGCTGATACTCGCTGCCGAGGTTTTGAGAAACCATAAGCATGGTGCGAGATTCAGTGCGGGCCTTGTTTAGCTGAAGTGCGAGCTTCAGACCAATTTGCCAAACGAAGCTGCGGTTGTTCTGCACCCAGGTCTGAACGTTCAACTTCAACTGGTGAAGTTCGTTGTAGGTCACTGGCGAAAGCTCAGAAGCGTTTCGAAGAGCTTCTTCGATCTGGTCCATGACCACGTAGGCAGAGTATGGGTCGTCTGAGCGCAGACGAGCACCGCTCATCGGAATCGGCAGACGGGCTGGAACATCGAAGTTGTTGGTGCGAGAATCCGGGGTTAGCAACGCCGGGTCACGCACGAGCACGCGGTCAGTGCCAACAGATGGCAGCGAAACTGCGTCGAATCCGGTTCCGCCGTCTGCAAGGTTGCAAGTCGCAGTGACCATAGATTCCCACAACTGGTATGGCGCCGCCGGTGGAATTAGGTGCGAGGATCCTAGGCCGGCTCGCGCGGCATCCAAGATTTCTTGGCTCAGGTCGAGCTCGGTGTTTGAATCGTGACTACGAACCGAAACACCCTTCACAATCACTTCGTACTGGCTGTCAGAGCCCAAGAAGCGCTGACCAGATGCGGCAATCGCAGCCTTGGCGTTGGCAAGCTTCTCACGAGCCCATTCGCCCGGGGCGGCCCAAAGCCACTTGAAAACGAAACTGAAATAGAGCTTGATGGCATCGATGAAGCCGATTGTCTTCAACGGACCTGAACGGAAAGCCGGCGGCTGCTTAAAGGCTAGCTGCCCAGCGTTTGCAGTAAAGAAAGATTCTGTGATCGCGTCAATTGCCGCCTGGGCTTGGCCTCCCGAAAGGAAGTCAAAAGGCTTTCCCTTTTCATCGATGGCGACCGGCAAGACCTCTACATCTGTCAGCGCAACCGACTTCACGAGGTTGTTGACTAGGTCAGAAGCATCTACATATCGCACGAAAGCGCGACTGATCATCGTGTTTTGACCTGGTCCAAGCACTCGATTCTGGTTCAGCTTGTCGAGTGGCGATTGATCTTGGCCATGCCAGAAACCGGCTACCGAAACGAGGCCAGCGGCAGCGTGAGAGAAGACCTCTGGGCTCTTCTTGGCAACGAGATTGTGAGCCGCGTTTGGTGCGATGCCATCCGCTGGGCTAACCACGACGTTTAGACGGTGATCGAAAAAGACCGAAGAAGGAACTTTTCCGAGTTCGTCAACCGGCACAACTAGGTTCACCATCGACGCAGATGACTTACTGAGCTCTGGGTGTGACGAGAGAACAGCGTTTACTGATTCAAATGAAACAGCGTTTTTCGGATCACGCAAGACCTGCAGTGAATAAACGCGCAGGTCCTCGCCCGGTGCAACACCCGTGCTCATCCAATCGTTGATGGTGAGCTTTGAAACGCCAGCCTCATCAACGACGTTTACTTCGCCAGGCTTTGCCGAATCGATCCAGATTGACTTACCGGCCAGACCCGAGAGAGCCCAGTCAGAGACAACCTGAAATACCTGGTGTGTTGCTAGGTCGCCCAAATTGGCGACAATGATCCGCTGAGTCATGATTAGCCTTCCACTGCTTCGCCGCCACTGACTGCAGCATCGGCGGCAGTTGCAGCGCCGCCCGAAGTAGCAACCATAGTTGCGCCATCGATCGAGGTTCCTAGATCGGTTCGAGCCAGTTCTCTAATGACTGACTTGCAGGCACTCGAGATTTCTGGAGCGATTTCGTATTCGCGGTTAATGGTCCAGAAGTTGCCTGGAGTCACACTCGCGTTTACGAGGTTTTGCATGTAGGTGTCGATCGAGCCCAACCAGCTAGTTGCATTGGTGCGACGCTCTTCAGGGGTTGCACCCTGGGCGCTCTTGATCTGAGGCTCAAACCCGGCGGATGGGCCCTTTGCAAACCAGATATCTAGCGGGTTCATGATGTTACCCGGGCCACCAACAGGCTCGTTACCCTCAGGCTTGATCTTTAGCGAAGTTCCAAGCTGAATAACCGCCATGTATGGCTTGATTGGGCCGAGGTCAAGACCCTGGCACTGCGCCATTGCCAGCGGAAGCGACTCAAGAATCGCTGCCGGAACGTTCCATGCAGACTCATCGGCACCAGGGGCTGCCATCGGCACACCCAACTGGCTGACGCCGAGTAGCTTGCGTGGGAATTCGACCCAACTGTTGTCACGCGGATCCTGGACCTTTACGGTCTTTGAACCAGTTCCATCGTTGGCATCAACGAGCTGAATCTGACCCGTAATACGGCCGACCACCCAACCTTGCACAAATGCAAGAAGATTTCGCTGCGACAACGGCACAAAGTGACGAAGTGGGCGCGCGCGACGCCATTGCCAGAACTGGGAGGTAGTCCCACCCGCAATTGCGCTACTCCACTCGTTTCGAATCGGCTCGGTCAAAGACTTGAAGACAATCGGTAGATAAGGGCTGGCGGTCTTTCCCTGAATGAAAATCTCACCCTTATCTGTTGCCGCCGAGGCCGCCGCTCGCAATGCAGGGCCATTAACCGCTCCGGTAGGGGTAGTTGCCCAGGATGTCAAAAGCGCTGCAAGCGACGGGTGGCTAATGTCGAGCGGCACAGCTGAGAACGAGTAAACGTTACCGACCTTGTCTGCACCATGAATGCTTTGAACTGCAGCATTATCAATCTCGACGAGAGGTGAAGCGAGGTTGATAGCTTGGCGGAATTTTTGGTCAAACAACTGCTCGCGTTCTGTCGCCTCTTGTGAAGATAGAGGAACAGCAGGTGAAAGCCACGAAGCAATTCCCTCGTCACTGTGCTGACGGAACGGGCACGATGGCAGCGCGGTCCACGCGCGTGCGTGATTGATTACGTCTTTGAAGCCTAGGTGCAACTCAAACGCAGCCGCCGATTGTGGCTGGCCGTCTAGAGCCGAAAGCTCCTTAGGCTGCCACTTGCGAGTGCGGTTGATGTTTGGGTGGCTGTCTAGAGGAGTGCGCTTCCAGTTCCAACCGACTACGTTCTCGAATCCATCGCCGGCTTCCTTTTTATCAAGGCGCGTGCGAGTGATGATCTGGCGCGCTGCCTCGCGAACGGTATCTCCAACGATCGGCGAAACGGCCTGTGCAACGTGAGTCTCGAAGAATGCAGGGAACTTGGTGACGCCATCGATAAGCACTTCGTTGATTGCAGGGTTGAAGTGCTGCGGCACAGAACTTCCATCTGCAGGCCATTGGCATACAGGTGCCTCTCGGTATGCGGCAGTGACTACGCTCTTGGCGTTTCGGTTTAGCTCATATTCGAGCTCAGCCAGAACCTTGTTGGCAGAGTCTGCAAGAACTGTGATGAAGTTCTTTGAGAAGTCGGCAAGGATGAGCGACAGCGAAGTGCAGGCATCGCGAACAACCTGCTTGCCAAGCTCTTGGCCATAAACCTGAATGAAGTTGGCCGCGAAGCCACCTCCACCAACGATAGGGCTCTTATCCAGCTTGCGGGCAGCAGCAATTCCTTGCTGAAGAGTTGGCTCCAGGGTAGGAGGAGCCGAGGCGACCTTGGTGTCGAGGTCGAGCTGAACACGGTTTAGGTCAGCATTCAAAGTCTTGAGACAGTCGACCGCCACGCGAATTCCACGCTGCGCCGAAATGTTCAAGAAAGCATCCTCAAGATTGCGCTGAACGTCAACCGACCATGAAGCAATCGCCTTTAGACCTTCTGTAGAGGCAGCAGATTTGATCTCCTGCATGTTCCGGTTGAAGAAATTGCCAAGTGCACCTGCAGTGATTTCACCAGAACGTCCGGTGAATTCTGAGGCCACCTGCATCGAGCGTGCGCTCGCAAAACCATTCTTGATCCCTGGAGTAACAATCTGGTTCACGAGAGGCATCGCGTCAGCGGCCTTGACCGCCTGAAGTCCTGCAATTTCTAGGAACTGTGGGTAGACGGCCTCGACACTTCGTTGAACTGCCTGTTGCAGATTGATTTTTTTCTGTAAGAAATCTTCGTCTGCAAATCCGTTTACTAGAACCTCTACTGCTTCACGAGCTACTCTTTGCGAAGCATACTCGGTGTAGCGCTCGCGTCCCATGGTCAATACAGCCGAACCCCAACCTGAGAAGTGTGCCGGCTTGATGTCGCCGGTGATTGGATCCTTAGCCAAACCCGTTGTGTCGCCAGCCGCAAGTGTTTGGTTCACCATGTTGACGGTTACATACGCGTAGAAATCGTTTTGAATGTTTGAATCAATGAACAGCGGGGCAAGCATTCTCGAGAAGCCACGGTAGACATCTTCCGGCGTATCGCCAAAAGGAATTCCCTGAGATTTTGCGCCAACCGGGAAAATCACGGCTGGGCCGCGGCCCTTTACCTCATCGCCCGGTACCGCCGCTTGCCCAATTCCGAGTGCTTCCCATTCTTTTGCGGTCCAAGTCTCAGTTTGACGATTCATTGCTGAAATGAGCTCTGAAATGGTCGCCAAAGAACCAGGGCCACCGCTCTTGATTCCAAGTGAGGCAAACACGTCGGCAGTGTAAAGGAACGCAGCACTGTGTTGACCGCTGAAGCCCTGGGAAACAGATAATCCTCGAACCATGTCGGCAACGTCGAGTACCATGGACGCACCCGAGCCACCGGCAAGGGAAGAAACTAGGAACACAAGTGGTTCGCTGTCCTGGCCATCGTCATCGACACCGAGTTGGATATTCAATTTTGAAAGGGCACTGTTTGCCTCTTGTGAGGCGAGATCTGTAACCGCTGACTTAAGTGCGGCGTAAATGCCACTCGCCTTTGCAACAGTCACCATGCGACCAACCGCGCGGAAGGCACCTGCTCCACCTGCAACCGCAATCGCATCCGCCGCGCTAGGCTGTGGCCTCCATCGAGCTGCAAGGTCAAGCGCGCTTGGGTTCTGGTTTTGCAAAACCTGCATGGCCGCGGTGTCGTAGTTCGAATAAGGAACACCAGCGCTTGCCAAACCTGCATACGTTCCACCCTGCGAAGCAACAGAAGAGGCCAAGTTTGAGCCTTGGACATCGCTTACTGCAGGCACGTCGATGTGCACAAACTTCCAGCACTCCGGAAGACGCCCATCCCAGCCATCGCCTAGACGAACCTTGAGTTCATCCATAAGGAATGCAAGGGTCTTACCGCCCGAACCACCTAGACCAATAATTAGTACTTTTTGCATTTTGTCTCCTTAGTGCTTTCTAGGCAAACGGGTCGTTAGGGTCTTTTTGGCCGAATGTGAAGTTCGGGTCGACTGCAGGGGTAACATCGGGCTGCTGCTTCTCGCGCTTACCAAACTTTTTGCCCTTTGGCGCCTCGTCAAAAGCACCTGGCGCAGCCGCTGCAGGGGCGCCATGCCCGAACAACGATGGCAACTTGTAAGCAATTGACGCCTGCAATGAGTCGAACAGCATCTGACGATCACCCGAGGTGTCGATAACTCCGCCGCCGAATCCTCCATCGAAGCTGGCGTTGGTGTCTACCTTGGTGCCAAAGATCAGCGTGATCTTGGCAGGAATCGAAGCGCCATTAGGGTCTGCAGGCAGTTTGTCGCGATCAATAGCAACCACCCAGCAGTTCTGCAGGTGCAGAGGAAGCAGTGGGCGGCCAGAGGCTGAAACATCGCCTTCGCCACCAACGGCACCCGAAGACCAGCCGAGCACATCGGCGTTGTCAATGACGCCGAAGCCCGGTGAGCCAAGACGCCATCCCGGGGCCTTGGCGCGGAATACGCTGTCACCAACATATGCGCTCTTGCGGTCAGCTTCGACCTGAATGTCACTCCACTGACGGGAATCAGCAATCTTGGCGATTGCTCCTGCATCGTTTGGAGTGAACAGGTTGTTCTCGATGCGACCATCGATTGAAAGGGCCTGAATGCTCTGGTTCACAATGTCGATTGGCTTAGGGAACTTGGCCACCAACCAGGCAACGAACTGAAGTGCGGCCAAGGTAACGGCCAAACCAATCAGGGTGAAGATGAGGATGAATAGCCACTGAAGGCCAACGTTGGCTTCAGGGGTCTGGTTAGCGGTGAATGGCAAAGCAATCAGCTCGGCATCAGACTCAGAGCCGACCGGCACTGCCTTGACCATCAGCTGGCCTGACACCAAGCCGCGCTTGTTGACCGAATCCTTGCCAGCAACCTGAATCGCGATGCGAACCTTGGTCTCACCGGTTCCCTTTGGAATCTCAAAGCTCGAACCAGCCGAAGACTTTGCGAACTCGTAGCTCAGACCCTCAGGGTGTTGCACGGCAACGACCCTTGAATCCTTATCTAGGAATTCAAGTTTGAAGGCGGCGTCCGGGCTACCTAGGAAGGTAACCTCTTTCTCAACCGGCTTCTTGCCATCGATGTCGCCAAATGCAATAGAACCGGCGATCTTTGGGGTGCGGTTCTTGTTGCGCACCTCGATGGTGGTTTCGGTGCGAACTGGACGAAGTGGAACACCCAAGCCAGCAACGGCAGTTTCGAGGTTCATGACCAGTCGATAGCTGCCTACCGGCACATCCTTGGCGTCGATCTTCTGTGCGGTCGCAAGACCCTTGCGGTCGAGGCCTGAGAAAAGGGTCTTGAGTACCTTGCCCTGGGCGTCCTGCAGCTCACCACTGATCTTGAATGAAAGGCTCTTGTCTAGAGAGGCAGCATCAACCGGACTCTGAGGTGAAACCTTACTTAGAGACACATTGAAGTCTTTGGCGTCTCCATTCGGCACCAAATAGAAGTTCTTGTCAGCAAACTTCGCTTGTGCCTGAAGGTTGGCGTCAAACTCAATTACCGACGAACTTTTGCCCTTAGTTGCGCCAGTAGGCCGAACGGTCCACTCGCCAACCCAGCACTTCTCATCTGCACCATCGGCCTTATTAATGACAATCTTGAAGGCCTGAGCATCGAACCACTGGCTCTGCCAGGTAACGCCTGAGCCAAATTGTCCGTCTGCAATCCCGCCGACTCGCTTGAACGATTGTTTACCGGTGAGACATGCCTTTGGCGGAGTAATCGTGTAATCATCGAAGGCACCAAGATCGCCACTCGTCAAGATGGTAATGCCGGTGAGTGCGTCGGTCATGTTGAAGTTGAAGTCATCTGCGCGCGTTGCCGGGATGAAGTTCGGGTCAAGAACCCGTGCGAACTGACCCGGCAAGTCGGCTGCCTGGGGGACGACAAGCAGTTTTCCAAAACCAGGGAGGTTTCCACACTGGTCACCGCCTTCAGCGACATCCTTGATTTTTCTGAACTCAGCACCTGGCGAGCCAGCACCCAAGGCGACGGTTAAAACGTAAGTGTTGGTGCTTCTAAAGCCATCTGCCAAACCACCAGCTCGGCAAATTTCACCTTCGGCTAACTTTGTCGCCTTTGAGTGATCGCCAGAATCAAGCGCTGCCTGGACTCCCGGATCCGAGACGGGCGTCTTCCCGCCCTTGTTGAAATACTGGTAATCCTGACCATCCTTGAAAAGCACTAGCAACTTACACTCTGCTTGCGAAGTGAATGCCTTTTGAGCGCCTTCGAGTGATGAGTAGAGGTCTGTTTCAGTTCCGTTTTTATCACTAGGACGGGTCTTGAAGTTTTCTACTCCGGATTGCAGGGTTGCAAGGCCGGCGTCGGGCTTCTTTGGTTCGATGGTCACCCAACCGTTTGACCCCCCAGACCGAACCTTAAAATCGTCACCCAAACCAGCCAACATAACGTTGATTGGGGCATCGTACGCGTCGGAAACCTGCTGGAGTTTATCGAGCATGATCTTTGATGCACTGACTCGGTAGTTTTTTGGATCTGAACCTGGCTGAGTGGGCGACCCGTAGACAGAGCCTGACTCATCCATCAACAACATAACCGAGCCGCTGTACTTGTTCTGAACACAAGAAGAGAAGTCAAAGGTTCCGGCCGCCGAAGCTGCACTCAGACCTGAACCAGATGAAACGAGAAAGAATGCCGCGGCTGCTAGGGCAGCAATAAGTTTTGAAAAGCGCTTCATCATTAACCTACGTTCAGCAGTTTCGAAAGCTCGGTTGCGAGCTGGTAGACCTGGAAAAGCGATGCCAATAGACCTATCACCAAGAAGGCGGTCTTTGCAGTTCGCACAGTCTTTGGGTGGGTCGGGTAGTCGATTACCAACTGTCGCTTCAAATCGGTGATGCTGAAGAACGCGATAGGTACCAAGAAGGCGAGCAGGCTGAGCAGCCAGAAACCGGCGTGACCGAGTGCGGCCAAATCACCCGAAGGAGTGAAAACGAATTTCAGAATGAGAACAAGTGCGATTGCGGCGACACCGCCGCCCAAGATTAGCCAAGGAGCGCCTTTAGCTGGCTCCTGCTCGCGCCAAACGGTTGCAGGTGCAGCAGACGAAAACGAATCGCCACCAAAATAATCGCTCACGTGGAACGCCCCCTATTTCGAAAGTCCCAAGACAGTCAATAACTCGAGCATACCGAGAAAATTGGGCTCTTGTTAGCGGTCAACTCTCATCGACTAGATCGCCTAGATTGAGAAACCATCCGCCATCAGTTTTGCTACTGAAGGCTTAGCCAACTTCTCAAAGTCCTCTTGCGCGGCAGAAGTTACCTTCTTCGCCAAAAGGACGTGCACGCCGAGGATGTTGCCGCCGATTCCTGCGCCCCAACTCGTGCCCATGCTCGAGCCGAAACTCGTGTTCTTCAAGCCGATTCCAGTTGTTCTCGGAACGGTAGAAACAACTTCCCAGCCTGCTAGGCCAGCGGCTTGCAATTCACGGATATCGAAGTTGCCCAGTTGCTCGTCATTCACATAAGAGTCCACTGGAATGTAAATCGACTTATAGATGACAATCGGCTGCCCAGCCTTGAGGCGATCGGAAGCTCCCTCAGCCCAAGCGTTGATGGTTTCCTCGTGCTTTGCAACAATGCTGGCCAGATAAGTCTCTGAGTTGCCATCATGTGCGGTTCCGGCCAATGCGTGAAGCCGATCGTTCTCAGCCTTGATTGCTGCAATTCGCGCTTGGCGCTCTTCTGGTGTGGCCATTTTTCCCCCTTAATCATTGGTCAGGATGACGAGTTTGTCTCCTGCCTTGAAAACTGTTTGTTCGTCACGGATTGGGTTTAGCAGAACTTCATCCGTGTTTGCCTTACCAATAAGCACTCCGGCCTTGCGAATTCCGAGTGCTGTGTCCCCGTGCTCACGCGCAGCTGCAATCACCGAATTGAAGTCAACGGGCACTCCGAGTTTCACGTACCACTCAATTGGATGAAGTCTCACTTCGCTGCCTTCGCTCGAAAGCAAGGACGCGAATACGTGCGAGAGCTCGGCGGTTTCTGCCAGTTGGGCAAGCATGAGACTCACCAACTTGTCGCTGACTATGAAGTCATCGGCATCGGTTGATTCAGCCAATTCGCGATTGTGATCATCGAGCATCTCGCTGACGATGTTTAGGGGCTTCCCGCTTTTGCGAGCGAGTTCCCGCAGGTGCAGGAGAGTAAGCAGAGTTCTCGAATCAGATTGTTGAACGCCAAATCGATCACGATCAGCCAAGACCACGATGTGATCGAACGACGAGATGTCTAGATGCTCGAGCGTTGAACGTTTGGTGCCATCGCCATAGAAGAAGTCAACTTCCATGTTTTTGAATGAATCGAAATCTGGTTCGTCTATTTGGTCAACCAGGATTACCTTCGACCCCGGGGCCACGTAGCTGGCCATCTCGGCAAGGATTGCGTTTACCGTTGCGTTGTAACCGAGGATGAGAGTTTTCTCTGGTGCACGCGAAGGTCTGATTACTTCTGAGGCCGCCTCTGGGTCATGTGCCTGTGCAACTCCAACTTTGATGTGGCTGTCATCGCGTGCAACGATCACAAGTTGATCGCCTGCCTCATAGACAGTGTCGGCTGGAGGGTTGAGCTTTACGTCGTGGCCACTCACGAAACCGATTAGGCATCCCGAATCAACCTGAAGCAAAAGCTCACCGTAGGTCTTGCCAGCCACGGAACTTTCTTCCACCAGGTACATCTCTGAGTCTTCAAAATCTAGGAGTTCTGTAAACACCGAGCTAAGCCCACTCTGGCGAGAGGTCTGCACAATCAACCGACTGATTAACTCTTCACCGAGCACCCAGTGCGCAGCGCGACCGCCAACCAGATTTGCTGCCTCTAGGTTTACGGGATCCTTTATCTCACCAATGATTCGAGCAGTGTCAGGTAGGTCAAAGTGGCCATTTAGCAAGGCCATACAAATTTTTATCGAGTTTGAGTCAGCGTGATCACTGTCATCGGCCAAAATCAAAAGACTTCGAGCTTCCCTGTGATTGGTTATCTCTAAATCGATAGCACTCATCGGGTCGCCACTTCGAACGATGATCCGCGTTTTGCCGTGATTCTTCACCCGAGAGCGAATGGCATCTTCCATCTCGACTTTGTCACCATCGGCCAGGATCACAATAGCCGCCTTCGAGCGAGACTCATTAGCTACGCAAATCTCATGGATGATGTGGAATATCTTTGAATTCCATCCAAGGATGACGGTGTGGTCCGATTCGAGAACGTGAGAGCGTCCCTTACGAAGTTGCTCGACCTTTGAGTTGAAGGCGGTGGAGATAACTCCGATGAGGCTAGCAACCAGGATTACTCCGGAGAGCGTAATAACCAGCATGGCGAGGCGGAAACCCGCGCCATCGTCCTGCCCCATAGTTCCTGGGTCGAGGGTGCGAAGCAGTGAGCCCCAAAAGACCTCGAGGAAGCTAAGTTCGCGTCCTGGCGGGAACAGCTTGAAGCAAACTACAAGTGCAGAAATGACGCCTACGAATACCAGGCTTGCGAGAGCAAGCAAACCAATAAGCGCGATTAAACCTCTCGACATAAGGTTGTCGAAACGGTAGAAAAATTGTGATTTAAAATCGCTCTTTTTCAAGGCGCCCCCTAGCTATCCTTCTTTCAAACTAGTGCATGCCTAGAAAAGTCGCTATTCTCTGTATCAAGATATTGGGGAGTCTTAGGGGGCTAACATGGGAAAAATTTCTGACACCATCGAACGCGGCATTTTCTGGTCACGCTGGCTACTAGCGCCACTCTATATAGGTCTCGTCGGTGTGCTTGCCGTGCTGGCTTACAAGTTCGTGCTTGAGTTCGTCACGCTTATTTCCCACGTAAACGAGTCAGATAATCACGTCTTCGTTCTCGACCTACTGGCTTTGCTCGACTTCGTACTACTTGCCAACCTCATTCTCATCGTGCTCTTCGCGGGCTACGAGAACTTTGTATCCAAGATCGAAGCCGCCGAGGAATCTGTTGACCGCCCTTACTGGATGGGCACCGTGGACTTTTCGGGCCTAAAGATCAAGCTGATCGGTTCATTGGTTGCGATTTCGGTTATCGAACTATTGAAGGACTTCATCGAGCTTTCAGCTCACGCCCACGAAGAGGTCGGCCAGGGAACAATCTGGCGAGTAATCATTCACCTAACCTTCGTCGTTTCAGGTGTCTTGTTCTCGGTCATGGACTGGATCTCTGACAACCGAGTCATCCGCTCTCACTCGCTTCACACCCAGACCGGTCACGTCACCCACGACAGCACCACCACCGGTGCCGCACACGTGGATGAAAAGACTGGCAAGGTCACCAAGCCGGGTTCGGGAATCTAACTAGAATCTCGTAATCTATCGGCAATCTTTCGCCGCTAGATTTGTTCTATGCCTGAAACCAAAGCCGAGCACGCCGTTCACACCTGGGAACGTTGGTCGACGATTCCTCTGGCCGTCCTGGCCTTGGTTTATCTCGGTCTTTATTCACTTGAGGTGCTCGGCCATTGGTCAAGCCCGCTGCTCTGGGACTTCGTCGCAATCTCGGATGTCATTTGGGTGATCTTCATCCTTGATTTCATCGGTAGATTCATTTTGACCCAAGACAAGGTGCGGTTTCTGAAGACCAACGCCATTGAACTGGTTTCGTTGCTGTTGCCGTTCTTCAGAGCCTTCAGAATGTTCCGCGTAGTTATTGCCCTTGGATTCTTGTCTCGCGTGGGTCGAAGCTTGAGTGCTCGAGTCAACATCTATGTAGGTCTGATTCTGCCGCTGCTCATTTATGTTTGTGCCCTCGGCGTTTATGACGCCGAACACAAGGCTCCGGGTGCAAACATCACGAACTTCGGAGACGCCATTTGGTGGGCATTCGTAACCATTGGCACCATCGGCTACGGCGACTACTACCCAATCACTTTCGAGGGTCGCGCTATCGCGGTTCTGCTCATGATCGCCGGTCTGGCTTTCGTCTCGGTCATTACCGTTTCGATCGCGACGATATTCCTGAACCGTCTCGAGTACGACCTAACCAAAAAGAAGTCCTCGACTAAGCGCTAGGCAGAATCAAACCAACCGTGACCAGGCTGGTCCAGTTGCTGCCATCGAAGCCCTTTACGCCGATCTCATAGCTGAAACCTGGGTTCAGGTTCACCATGGTCGCTTGGCGATCAGCTCCATCGAAACCGGTCGAAGTGTATGAACTGCCATAGCGCGCGTAAACATTCCACAGCGTGATGCCACCGGCTGGGTCTTCATCCCAGGCCACAGTCACCGTGGTCGGGGTAACCGAAACCACGTGCAAATTGGTTGGTGCATAGAGCTGCGCCGAGGTCAGTGGTGCCGGCGGGGCCGGGTGGGTATTGGTGGTGTTGATGTAGGCGACGGTCTCGCGGGTGATGTTTCCGTTGATAATCGCCGCGACCATCACGCGATAGGTCTTGCCAGGCTCGAGGCCGGTGAAGGTGTGGCTGAGGCCAGGTTCGCCATAACTGGTCATTCCACCATCACGGATGCCGTTATCGGTGATCGCCACCGGGTAATAAGAAGCCCCAGCAACGGCAGTCCAAGTGACCGTAACCGAGTTGTCGTCACCGGTTCCGGTTACCGAGCTAGGCCCGGCCAACACTGGTGTGGTGTTAGGGGTGGTTCCGGTGGTTCTGAAGGCAACCGTCGCGATGTTCGATTCGCGCGGGGTGGCCTGGTGCATTCCAACCGTGTAGTTCCAGCCCGGAGTCAAGTTGCTGAAGGTGTGGCTGGTGTAGCTGCTGTCAACGCCGAACGACTCATAGCTGTCGTCATAGCGGATGTAGACCTGATAGAGCGTGCCTGCCGGAATCGGATCCCAGGTGACCAAAACCGAGTTGTCGGTGATGTTCGAAACCGCAAGGCCAGTTGGGGCCGGGGCAAGAGCTGGGTTTAGCGCCTCAGCCTGTTCAGGAGTGCGCGGGTCTGGGTCGTTTGGCCCGCCACCGTTTGGGTCGAGCACGATCGGGTAGATGCCAACATTCGGTGCAGCCGGGTTTGGTTCGCCAACTGCCACGGATGAGATCGGCGCGGCAGGTGCCGGGGCAGCGACCGAAGCCTTGACTACCTTCCAGACCTTGACGCCCTTGGCGTTCTTGGTGCAGACGAGGGTCTTGCCAGAAACCTTTACCTTGGATGAAGTCTTTTGCGTGGTGCACGCAGCACCGGCCTTGGCTTTAGGGGCGGCAGCGTTTGCCGGCGATGCACCGAAAGGTGCGATTAGGGCAGCGGCGAGCAGTGCCGTTGCGGCCAGTGCTGAAAAACGCTTCACGGGTTCCCCTAAACCTAAAGTGAGTGGTTAGTTCTCACTTTAAGCCAGGGTTCCGACAATGTCGAGGTTTTACTCACCCGCTGGCACAGCGCTTGGCGCACCGTGCAACTGGATTCGCTTCGGCAAGGTGAACACCAAGAAGAATGCGGCCAAGGCCATCAGGGCCGAGGTCAGCATTGCGGCGCTGGCGCCATCCTTGAAGGCTTGACCGATTAGGCCAGGCACCATCTTGTCTGGGGTGAGAGCCGCGAACAGAATCGAACCAATGATGGCAACACCGATTGCGGTGCCGACGCGCTGCATGGTCTGAACCACACCGCTGGCCGCACCTGCCTCAGAGTTGTCGACGGTGGCGACGATGAACTGAACGTTTGGCGCCAGGAAGAATCCGTTACCGGCACCGGCAAGCAGCAGGCCAGGCAGCAGCATCCAGCTGTTTAGGTCGGCGACCGCCACGTTGGCTAGTAGATACCAGGTGATGCCAAGGCCAACAGCGACCATGGCGGCACCGATCACGAGCACGCTGCGACCGATCTTGGCCGCCCACTTGGTGCTCTGCGATGAGATCACCGCGGTGCCGATGGCGAACGGAATGGTTAGCAGACCCGACTCAAGCGCGGTGTGACCGAGACCACCCTGCCAAAGAATCGAGAGGGTGAAGAAGATCGAGGTGAAGGCCGCGAAATAAACCAGGGCCAGGATGACGCCAAACGTGAAGCTCGCGTGGTGGAACAGGCGTGGTGGCACGAGTGCCGAAC
>Ga0213920_1000142_pt1 | contig 71036 bp, 75 predicted proteins | sample McNCre1117MG_FD_161054 | JGI IMG/M metagenome (GOLD analysis project Ga0213920, IMG submission 161054) | Freshwater microbial communities from McNutts Creek, Athens, Georgia, United States - 11-17 MG | ecosystem: Environmental > Aquatic > Freshwater > Creek | place: USA: Georgia | collected...
CCTTCCATCCACCACCATGAACCAAGTTTTTTCACAGCAGGCCATCACGCCGCAAAATCTGTGTCATAATATCGGTCTTCTCTCCCGTGCCCGGGTGGTGAAATTGGTAGACGCAGGGGACTCAAAATCCCCCGCCGCGAGGCGTGCCGGTTCGATTCCGGCCCCGGGCACCATCGGTATATCTTTACCGTCCTGACTCGATAGCGCGCCATCAAACTATGAATGACGACGACTTTTCCGGCTTAGTCAGAAGTGGCTCTCAGCACAGTGTTTCGGTTTCTGAACATACAGGCAACGCCAAAACTCCAAAAAACATTGTGGTCTCACACGAAGAAGAGACCGAAGCGCGCAAGCGTGCGTTTGAACAAAAAGCTCTAGCGGCTTTAGACGCCGAAAAAGCATTGGCCGCCGCACTGGCCGAGCACACGGAACATGTGGTGACTGACGACACCACCGCTGACACCAATATCCAAAAAATTGCCGCCAACAAAGAGGCAGCCAATCGCCAAAGCGTTGCCGACGGAGAAGCGATCAAGTCCAACATTCAAAACATCTCGACCGATGTGTTGGATGCCAACCACCAAAAGATCAGCGCCGACAAGATTGCAGACAACATTCAGCCTGTGGGCCATGGCGCAGCCATGGCTGCCAATGTGCAAAACATTTCGGCAGACGTGATGGCCGTCAACCAGCAAAAGCTGGAAGGCGACAAGGGCATGGGCGCCAACAGACAAGGCGTGCCAACCGATGTGATCGCGGCCAATCAACAAAATGTGGGTGGCGGCAGCATCGCAGCAAACAAACAAACGATGGCTGGCGAGAAGGCGATGGAGGCCAATCGACAAGGCATCCCCACTGACGTGATGGCTGACAACGTGCAAGACATTGCCGTCAGCAGCACCGCCGCCAATATGCAAGGCCTCAGCAGCCAAACTTTCGCTGACAACCACCAAGCCATTGCACAAGATGCACCAGGGCTCAATCGTCAAGGCATCGACAACGGGCCTTCGGCAGCGGCAAATTTGCAAGCGTTGCCCCAAGACGATGTGGCACCCAATCACCAATCGCTCGGTGACGATGGTCACCTCAAAAACCAGCAAGGCATTCCTACAGACGGCAACAGCAGCAACGCGCAAAAGCTCGCCGCACTCGGCACTGAAGCGAATCACCAAACCATTGAGCAAGACAGCTTCGCCACCAACCGTCAAGCGCTAGCGCCTACCCCCAGCATGGCGCCCAACAACCAGAGCATCGGCGCCGATGCCGCCACGCTCAACCGTCAAGCCGCGCCGCAAGATGCACCGCACAGCATCAACCGCCAAGGCGTAGATAACGGCAAGATTGAATCGCATTTTGAAACACTCCCCTCGGGCGAGGTGGTTCGCAAAAAGGTGGACTTTGCCCGTCAAGCGTCCCCCTCCTCCTCTGCCAAATCTGCGGCAAGTGCAGCCCCTCGCCGCACCCCGATGACGGCAGCTGAACAACAAGAAGTCAAGCTCAAGCGCGAGCAAATGCAGGATGCGTTTCATGGCCGCTTGGCGGGCATCAAGAGCAACGTCAACGCGCTCAATCACCGCCTCACGGATTTCGAAGAGCTGGTTCACAAAGAAGATGCCAAATTGATCAAAGGCAATCCTGATGACTTTGAGGTCGATTTGGACTAAGCCCTTGTCACCCAGATGCCATGACTTTGGCGACTTCCTGATTACGATTCGTGCCTGCCTGAACCGCAGGCATTTTTGTTTTTGGAGTTTCTGTGAGTCATCTCTTTTCTCAATTCACCCTCACCTCGCCCAGTGGCCCGCTCACTTTGGCGAACCGCGCTGTTGTGGCACCCATGTGCCAATACTCGGCCGAGAACGGACAAGCCACGGACTGGCACTTGGCGCATTGGGTCAACATGCTCAACAGCGGCACGGCGATGTTCATCATCGAAGCCACTGCGGTAGTGCCCGAAGGCCGCATCACTCCCCTGTGCTTAGGCCTGTGGGATGACGCCACAGCCACCGCCTTGCAAGACAAGCTACACCGCGCACGCAAATTGGCACCACCCGTGCCCGTGTGCATTCAGCTGGCCCATGCAGGGCGCAAAGCATCGAGCGCTGCGCCTTGGCAAGGCGGGCAGTTGTTACCCCCCGAGCAAGGCGGCTGGTCAACCGTGGGGCCATCGCCCATTCCGCATCTGACGCAAGAGGCGGCACCACACGAACTCGATGCACAAGGCTTAGAACACATCAAACAAGCCTTTGCCAAAGCCGCGCAACGCGCCGAGGCCATGGGCATTGAAGCCATTGAACTGCACGGCGCACACGGCTATTTGTTGCACCAGTTTTTATCGCCCATCGCCAACCATCGCACCGACAACTATGGCGGTAACTTTGACAACCGCACACGTTTCCCCATGGAAGTGTTTGAGGCCGTGCGTGCGGTTTACAAGGGCTCGCTGGGCATGCGCATCTCCGCTTCGGACTGGGTGGAAGGTGGCTGGACACCCGAAGAAACCGCCGACTTCTCGCTGCGCTTAAAACTGGCAGGCGCAGACTTTGTACACATCTCATCAGGCGGCGTGGCTTCGCAACAAAAAATCGCGCTCGGCCCTGACTACCAAGTGCCCTTCGCCAAATTGGTGAAGCAAAAGACAGGCATGCCCACCATCACCGTGGGCCTCATCACCGAACCGCAACAAGCCGAAGACATCTTGGCGCGTGGCGATGCTGACCTGATTGCCATGGCTCGCGCCTTCCTCTACAAACCACGTTGGGTGTGGGAAGCCGCCGCGGCTTTGAATGGCAAGGTGGTGGCTAGCCCGCAATACTGGCGCTGTATGCCACGCGAAGCACAAGGCATTTTTGATGCAGTGCACATGGGCCAACGATAAAGAACAAACAGGAGACAACATGACACACCTCACACGCCGCAGCCTCAACGCTGCTTTGATGACAGCCACGGTCCTCGTCACAGGCACAGGCCTCGCGCCACTCACCGCACACGCGCAAGCAGACGCTTACCCCAGCAAGCCCATCACTTTGGTGGTGCCCAACCCACCAGGCGGTTTGGTCGATACATCCGCACGCTTGGTGAGCGAGCCCTTGGCACGCGTCACCGGCCAATCGGTGGTGGTGGACAACAAACCCGGTGGCAGTGGCAACTTGGCGTATTCCAACGTGGCACGCAGCGCCAAGGACGGCTACACGGTGTTGGTGTCGTACTCGGGCTATCACATTGCCAACCCCATCCTGATGGACAAACTGCCGTGGGACTTGAAAGACCTCACGCCCGTGGGCCTCATCACCGTGGCCACCAACGTGATTGCCGTGCACCCCTCTGTGCCCGCCAACAACTTGAAAGAGTTCATCGCGTGGGCCAAACAAAACCCGGGCAAGCTCAACTACGCTTCGCAGGGCAATGGCTCGGTGTCGCACATCGGCACAGAAATTTTCAAACAACAAACCGGCATTGAAATGACGCACGTGCCCTACAAAGGTTCGGGCCAAGCCATTCAAGACGTGCTGGCAGGGCAAGTGCAGGTGTTCATCACCACGCCGCCCTCGGTGATGGGCCATGTGCTCAACGGCAAACTCAAAGCCTTGGCGGTGACCGGCAAAACACGTCACCCGCAACTGCCACAAGTGCCCACGGTGTCAGAGGCTGGTTTGAATGGTTTTGAGTTGGAGTCGTGGGTGGCTTTGTATGTGCCCAGCGGCACGCCCAAAGACGTGGTGCAAAAGTTGTCTGCGGATGTGAAACGCAGCATGGAGCAAGCTGAGACCAAGCAACGCGCCGACGCTGCGGGCGTTGAAGTGCGTTACCTCACGCCTGACAACACCACCAAGCTCTTGGAGCGCGACACAGCGAGCTGGGCCAAAGCCATCAAGGCAGGCAACATCAAGTTCGACTGATTCGATCCCCGCCGCAGCGCATCGCCTGCGGCTTAAACCAACCCGTCTTTAACATTCACATAGCGCAGCTGCAAACGCAGCTCGCGCTTCATGCGCGTGTTCACCATGCGGCGCGACTCACGCATGAAGCTGAGCTGCATGGCGGTCAACTCTGTTTGCGCTTGCGCACGGCTGATGCGTGCGGGCTTGGCTAAGCCATACAAGCCTGCGGCCATGTCGAAATAATCCCCCATCAACAACTGGCTGTCGTCGTTGACGTTGTAGTTGCGTTGAGGTTTGCCACGCCACAACGCGAGCTGGCACGCGCGCGCCAAATCGTTGGCATGGATGTGGTTGGTGAACACATCGTCCTCACGCGCCAGCACAGGCGTGCCGCGCAGCAAGCGGTCACGCGGTGTACCGCCTTCACGGTCAGGCGCATAAATACCGGGAATGCGCAACACGCTCACACGCGTGACGCCTGAACGCAAACGCCCGAGGTGGCGCACACGCGCTTCGGCATCGACACGACGCTGAGCTCTCGGTGTGATGGGGTTCACCGTGCGGTGTTCATCCACCCATTCCCCTGCACAGTCGCCATACACGCCACTGGTCGAGCCATACACCACGCTGCGCGGTGCACTGCGGTGCATCAGCAAACGGGCGAGCGCCAAGGTGCGCGGGTCGGTGCTGCCTTGCAAGGGCGGGGGTGCCAAGTGCAGCACACGCGTGGCCCAACCCGCCAAGCGTTGCAAGCTGGCGGGTGCATCCAAATTACCCAACACAGGGGTGACGCCTTGGGCACGTAAAGCGGCCACACGCACAGGGCTAGAGGTAAGCGCCACCACCCGCACATGGCGCTGCGCGCGCACCACGCGCTGACCCACATCGCCGCAGCCGATGATGAGCAAACGCTCGCGTTTGAAGCGAGAAGGCAAAGCGCCGAGGGGGGATTGATTGGAAGGCAAAATACACCCTATAAAAGTTCAAGGATACCCAAAGATGAGTTTCAACATCACGGTCCAACCCAGCGGCCGCGCATTCACCACCACGTCTGACGAAACCTTGCTGGCCGCTGGCCTGCGCCAAGGCATTGGCCTGCCCTACGGCTGCAAAGACGGCGCTTGCGGTTCATGCAAATGCAAAAAGATTTCGGGCGAAGTGACCCACGGCAAACACCAAGAAAAAGCCCTGTCGCCCGAAGAAGCGGCCAACGGCTTTGTGCTCACCTGCTGCGCCACCGCGCACAGCGATGTGGTGCTCGAATCTCGCCAAGTGGTGGAAGAAGGCGCGTTCCCCATGAAGAAGATGCCTGTGCGCGTCATCTCCCTTGCAAAAGCCTCACACGATGTGATGGTGGTCAAGCTCCAACTGCCTGCCACCGATGTGATGAAGTTCCATGCCGGTCAATACGTCGACTTCTTGCTGCGTGACGGCGACCGCCGCAGCTACTCAATGGCGAATGCACCGCACACCTTGGTAGAAGGCGCGCCCGCGATTGAACTGCACATTCGCCACATGCCCGGTGGCAAGTTCACTGACCACGTGTTTGGTGCGATGAAGGAAAAAGAAATTCAACGCATCGAAGGCCCACAAGGCAGCTTCTTCTTGCGTGAAGACTCTGACAAGCCCTTGATCTTCTTGGCCTCGGGCACCGGCTTTGCGCCCATCAAAGCCATCTTGGAGCACATGCAACACAAGGGCATCACACGTCCCGTGTCGCTCTACTGGGGTGGCCGCCGCCCTGCGGACCTGTACATGCACGACTGGGTGCAAGCGCAAGCAGCGGCTATGCCCAACCTCACCTACGTGCCCGTGGTGTCTGACGCTTTGCCCGAAGACAACTGGGCAGGCCGCACAGGCTTTGTGCACGCTGCCGTGGTGCAAGACCATGCAGACTTGAGCGGCCATCAGGTGTACGCCTGCGGTGCGCCCATCGTGGTGGACTCGGCCCGCACGGCCTACACCCAAGCAGGCTTGCCAGTGGATGAGTTCTACGCCGACTCGTTCACCTCGGCGGCTGACAAAACCTAAACGCGAGAAGACCATGACCATGCCAAGCCCTCACACATTTCCTCGCCGTCAACTGCTTCGTCTCTTGCCTGCCTTGTTGAGTTTGAGTGCAGGGCTTGGCATGTCAACCGCACACGCGCAAAACTTTCCCAACAAACCAATACGTTGGATCGTGGTGGCCCCCGCGGGTTCATCGCTCGATGTGATTGCACGCGCGATGCAAGACAAGCTCAAAGACAACTTGGGGCAAGCCGTTGTCATTGAAAACAAGCCGCAAGCCGGTGGCACCTTGGGCACCAATGAGGTGGCCAAGTCGGCCCCCGATGGCTACACCTGGGTCATGTCGTACAACGGCCCGTTGTCGTTCGCGCCCTATCTGTATCCCAAGCTGCCGTACCAGCCGCTGAAAGACTTGCAGCCGGTGATGACCACCACCTCGCAGCCGAATGTGATTGCCGCCAACGCCCAGTTGCCCGCCAACACCATGCGCGAAGCGGTGGCCTTGCTCAAAGCCACGCCCGGCAAATACAACTTTGCCTCGGTGGGCAACGGCAGCTCGTCACACTTGACGATGGAATACATCAAGGCCGTGACCAACACCTACGCTGTGCACATCCCGTTCAACGGCAGCCCACCCGCTGTGATGGCCACCATGTCTGGCGAAACGCAGTTGATGGCCTCCGTGCCCACCGTGATTGCGCCACAGGTCAAGCAAGGTCGCTTGAAATACTTGGCCGTCACCAGCGCGCATCGCTACCCTCTGCTGCCCGATGTGCCCACCGTCGCCGAAAGCGGCGTGCCTGAACTCAAAGGCTTTGAAGCCTTGGCTTGGAACGGTGTCTTGGTGGCCGCAGGCACACCGCGTGAGGTGGTAGACCGCATCAACAGCGCTTTGAATGCAGCCATCCACGACGCTGCTGTGAAAGAACGCCTCAAAGCCGCAGGCCTCGAGCCCGTGGGCGGCACGCCCGAACAGTTTGGCAAGCTGATTCAAGATGAATCCATCAAGTGGGCGCCGATCATCAAACGCTCTGGCGCACGCATAGACTGAGCCTCATGCAACCCATCACACCCCACCCCGCACTTGAGGTCAAAGACATCGAGATGTTCCGGCCCATGCATTGGCTGGCCTTGGCATGGAAGGACATGGAGCGTTGCCCCACCGCAGGCGCAACGCATGGCTTGATCTTGGCCGTCGTCGCAGGTGGTTTGTTTTGGTTTGCGCGTCACAGCTTTTGGTGGATTGCCGCCATGCTGTCGGTCAGCATGATCATTGCCCCGTTGCTGGCCACCGGTTTGTATGACATCAGCCGTCGCCTAGAGCGCGGCGAAGAAGCGACGCTCGCCGACGCCTTTCGCATTTGGACCTGTGGCGACAAGCGCTTGATTCACTTTGGCTTGTTGCTCGCACTCTCCAGCGCGGGATGGATGGCCTCATCCGCCGCATTGATTCAGTGGATGCTGCCCGCCAGCGTGCACACACCCGCAGACTTTGTGCGCTTGGTGGTGTTGCAGCCGCAATTCGGTTTGTTTGAGCTGTGGGTGATCATGGGTGCGCTGCTGGCCGCGCCGATGTTTGCCTCCACCCTCGTCACCATCCCCTTGTTGATGGACCACCCCACACTGACCATTCAACAAGCTGTGCTCACGAGTTGGCGCGTGGTGGCGATGAACCCTTTTGCCATGGCTTGCTGGGCTGGCATTTTGTGTGTGTTCACCGCGTTGGGCATTGGCTCTGCCTTTTTAGGCTTACTCGGTGTGGTGCCCATGCTGGGCCACGCCAGTTGGCACGCTTACCGCGACTTGGTGGCTTACGACCCTTCGGCGCACTGATTTTTTATGACAGAAGAACAATTCGCCCAATTCGGGCTGACCTTTGGCGTGGGCGGCTTCATGTTGTACATGCTGTTCATCATTTACCAGCTCGCGCGCGAATCAAAGGCGGGCAAGTTCGGCACCTTTGTGTTGTTCTTGGTGCTTGCATTTGGCATGGTGGGTTTCATTGCCAAACAAGTGTTGATTTGGATGATGGAGGGCTAAGCCCTCCTCGTTCACAAAGGCTTATTCGCCCAAGTAAGCCTCGCGCACTTTGGGGTCGTGCAACATGTCGTGCGCGTTGCCGCTCAAGGTGATCAAGCCCGATTCCATCACGTAGCCATGGTCGGCGATTTGCAAGGCGCGGCTGGCGTTTTGTTCCACCAACAAAATCGTCACGCCTTGGGCTGACACCTCTTGAATCACTTCAAAGATTTTGTCCACCATGATGGGCGACAAACCCATCGACGGTTCATCAAGCAACAACACCTTGGGCCGACTCATCAGCGCACGACCCATCGCCAACATTTGTTGCTCACCGCCCGACATGGTGCCCGCCAATTGATCGCGGCGCTCTTTGAGGCGGGGAAAGGTGGTGAACACGCGCTCGATGTCGTCGGCAATGGCCACGTCGTCGTTGCGGATGTACGCCCCCATTTGCAGGTTCTCCACAATCGTCATGCGGGTGAACACACCACGGCCTTCGGGCACCATCGCTAAACCTTGTTGCACCAAATCCCAAGGGCCTTGACCATCAATGGTTTGCCCAGCCAGTTGGATGTGGCCGCCGCCCAGAGGCAGCAGCCCCGTGATGGCTTTCATGGTGGTGGTTTTGCCAGCGCCGTTGGAGCCGATGAGCGACACCAGTTCACCCTCGCGCACCTCTAGGCTCACGCCTTTGACGGCTTGAATGCCGCCGTAAGCGACCTTCACTTCGTTGACGCTCAGCAGCACCGCTGCGTTGTCATGGCTCGCCTTATGGTGTGTCATCTCAATGCTCCACATGGCCTGATTGCGTGCCGAGATAAGCTTCAATCACTTGCGGGTTGCGCTGCACCTCAGCGGGCGTGCCTTGGGCAATCACTTTGCCGTAGTCGAGCACAGTCACGCGGTCGCACAGTCCCATGACCAACTTCACGTCATGCTCAATCAGCAGCACCGTGCGGTGGTCGCGGCGAATTTTGTCGATCAGCTCACGCAGCTGCACTTTTTCGGTGGCGTTCATGCCAGCGGCGGGTTCATCGAGCGCAATGAGCTGCGGGTCGGTGGCCAAGGCGCGTGCAATTTCTAAGCGGCGTTGGTCGCCGTAGCTCAGCGTGCGCGCTTTGTAGTCGGCCAAGTTGGCAATGCCCACGTACTCCAGCAGTTCGCGTGCGCGTTGTTCGATGGCCAGCTCTTCGGCTTTGAACGCTGCCGTTCTGAAAATCGCGCCGAGCAAACCTGAGTGCGTGCGCACGTGGCGACCGACCATCACATTTTCAAGCGCGGTCATGTCGGCAAACAAACGGATGTTTTGAAACGTGCGTGCAATACCGGCTTGCGCCACACGGTGCACCTCGGTGGGCGCATACGGTTGCCCGGCCAACTCAAAGCTGCCGCTGTCGGGCGTGTACAAGCCTGTGATGACGTTGAAGAACGTGGTCTTGCCAGCGCCGTTGGGGCCAATCAAGCCATACACCTGCCCGCGCTCGATGCGCAGACCCACATCGCTCAAGGCTTGCAAACCACCGAAGCGTTTGGAGATGCCCGAGACATTCAACACGAGGTCGCTCATCGCGCACCTCCTTGTGGGTTGAGGTTTTTGCCGTGCTCGGGCGTGGGCCATAAACCGCGTGGTCGCCATAGCATGATGGTGATCATGGCCAAGGCAATCAGCAACTGACGCAAGATGGCGGCATCCAAACGGCCATCGGTCATGGCTTGCAAGGGGCTGGCCACGTAGCGCAACACCTCGGGCAAACCCGCCAGCAACACAGCGCCCAAGATGACGCCGGGCAAATGCCCCAAGCCACCGAGCACCACCATCGCCACGATCATCACCGACTCCATGAGGCTGAACGACTCGGGCGACACAAAGCCTTGAAAGGCCGCAAACATGGCACCCGAAATGCCGCCAAACGTGGCGCCCATGCCAAAGGCCAGGAGCTTCAAGTTGCGGGTGTTGAGGCCCATCGCTTTCGCCGCAATTTCGTCTTCACGAATGGCCATCCATGCACGGCCAATGCGCGAGTATTCCAAGCGGTGCGAGATGACCACGCTCAACACCACCAAGGCGAGGAACAGGTAGTAATACAAGGTGACCGAAGGCAACTCGACAAAACCCAAATCCAAACGCTTGGAGAGCGGGTAACCAAACACACTCACCGCATCAATCTGGCCCAAGCCTTTGGGGCCATTGGTCAAGTTCACGGGGTGGTCCATGTTGTTGAGGAACACACGGATGATTTCGCCAAAGCCCAAGGTGACGATGGCCAAGTAGTCACCGCGCAGCTTCAAGGTGGGCGCGCCCAAGAGCACACCAAACAACCCCGCCAAGCCCGCAGCCAAAGGCAACACCAGCCACAGGCTCAAGTGCAAACCATCGGGAAACATGGCGGCGATCCACGGAAACACCTCGGTCAAATGCGGCGAGGCCAACAAGCCAAACATGTAAGCACCCACCGCGAAGAAGGCCACATAGCCCAAGTCGAGCAAGCCCGCGTAGCCCACCACAATATTCAGGCCCAGCGCGAGCAACACATACAGCAGCGACATGTCAGCAATGCGCACCCACGCGTTGCCAAAGCTTTGCAGCAGCAAAGGCAACGCTAGCAACACCACGGCCATGAGCCAACGGTTGGAAAAAAGTTTGTGTGTCATTGCATCAAGCCCTGTCTGCCACGCGTTCGCCCAACAAGCCCGAGGGGCGCAGCGTGAGCGTAACGATCAACACAATGAACGCGAGGATGTCGGTGTAGTGACTGCCCAGCACACCGCCGGTCAGCTCACCCAAATAGCCCGAACCAATCGACTCAATCAAACCCAGCAACACACCACCGAGCACCGCACCACCCAAGTTGCCAATACCGCCAAACACCGCAGCCGTAAAGGCTTTGAGCCCGGGCAAGAAACCCATCGCATGGTGCGCGGTGCCGTAGTTCATGGCCCACATCACACCGGCAATGGTGGCCAGCACCGCACCGATGATGAAAGTGGCCGAAATCACCACATCGGGCTTGACGCCCATGAGGCTGGCCACGCGTGGGTTCTCAGCCGTGGCACGCATCGCACGGCCCAGCTTGGTACGGTTGACCAACCAAGACAGCACAGCCAACGCCACCACGGTCAAACCCAAAATCATCAACTGCGTAGGCGTGATGACCGCTTCGCCAATTTCAAACGGCGTGGTGGGCAAGAGTACTGGGAAAGGTTTGTAGTTGGGTTTCCACACAATCATCGCCAGCGTTTGCAGCAAGATGGACATGCCAATGGCGGTGATGAGCGGGGCCAGCTTGGGTGCGTTGCGCAAAGGGCGATACGCAATTTTTTCAATCGCGTAGTTCAACGCTGCCGCGGCGATGGATGCCAAGACCATCGAGATCAAGAGCAACACCCAGCCCGGTGCGTCTGGCATGAGCGGTTGCAAAAACCCAATCACTGACCAACTGCACAAAGCGCCCACCATCAACACCTCGCCATGCGCGAAGTTGATGAGGTTGATGATGCCGTACACCATGGTGTAGCCCAAGGCCACCAACGCGTACATGCTGCCGAGCACCAAGCCGTTGATGACTTGTTGAAGCAAGACGTCCATTTGTTATTTACCTGCTTGTTGGTTCTTGTCGCGCAAGTGGCGCAATTTGTCGGCGATTTTGATCTCTAAGCCACGCTCGACAGGTCGGTAAAAGCCCGTACCTTCCAAGCCTTGCGGCATGTAGTTTTCGCCAGCGGCAAAGCCGTCTTCTTCGTCGTGCGCGTAACGGTAGCCTTTGCCCCAGTCCATGTCTTTCATCATCTTCGTCGGGGCATTGCGCAGGTGCATGGGCACGGGTCGGGTGCCATCTTTTTTCACCAAGGCTTTGGCTTCGTTGTAGGCCTTGTAGACCGCGTTGGACTTCGGCGCGACGGCCAAATACACCACACACTCGGCCAGTGCCAGCTCGCCTTCGGGTGAGCCCAAGCGTTCGTACACCTCGGCAGCATCGAGCGCCAAGCGCAAAGCGCGTGGGTCGGCCAAGCCAATGTCTTCGGCAGCCATGCGAATCAAGCGGCGCGCCATGTATTTGGGTTCGGCACCGCCGTCCAACATGCGCACCAACCAGTAGAGCGCGGCATCGGGGTCTGAACCACGCACCGATTTGTGTAGGGCGCTGATGGTGTCGTAAAACTGTTCGCCGCCTTTGTCGTAGCGGCGCATGCGCTCGCCCAAGACACGCAGCAACCACGCATCGTTGATTTCTTCCAGCTTCTCGCGCTGGGCCGCGACCGACAAGGTTTCGAGCGTGTTGAGCAAGCGGCGGGCATCGCCATCGGCATAGGCAATCAAGCGTTCCAAGGCTGCGTCTTCAAGCGCAGGCACGGCGCCTATGGCTTGTGCTTTGGCAATGATTTGCGTGAGGTCTTCCACACTGAGCGACTGCAACACATACACCGCCGCACGCGAGAGCAAGGCCGAGTTCACTTCAAACGAAGGGTTCTCGGTGGTCGCACCAATGAAGGTGAACAAGCCCGATTCGACATGCGGCAAGAACGCGTCTTGCTGGCTCTTATTGAAGCGGTGCACCTCATCCACAAACATGATGGTGCGTTTGGGATCGAGCGAGTCGCGTGCAGCTTGGGCCAATTCCACGGCTTCGCGGATTTCTTTCACGCCGCCCAACACCGCGCTGATCGACAAGAACTGCGCATCAAACGCATCGGCCATCAAACGGGCGATGGTGGTTTTACCCACGCCAGGCGGCCCCCACAAGATGCAGCTGTGCGGCTGGCCCGACTCAAACGCCACGCGCAACGCCATGCCCTCGCCCAGCAAATGCTGCTGGCCAATGACCTCACCCAAGGTGCGTGGGCGCAGACGTTCAGCGAGGGGCGTATGGGTGGTGGACACGGTCGATCAAGGGCGAAGGATGCTCACGCCTTTGGGCGTGACAAAGTTGAACTGGCTTGCACCCAAGTTGGCAGGATTCACCTCGAAGCGTTCAAAGCTGAGCACTGAGCGCTGGCCCATCGCATCCAAAATTTCCAACTTAGCCAAACTCACCTGCGCACCCTCAACACGCAAGCCCATTCGCACGGATTGGATGGTGCTTTCACGGTTCTTAGGGCTGGCTTGCACCCACTGCAAACCATCGGTATCAGCTTGCGCTTCGAGGTTGAATTCTTTTTGCAAGCTGCCCACATCCACCGCGGTGGCCACCAACGCTGCGGGCGTGCTGCCCAAGGCTTGGCTTTGTTTGCGGGCCGTCACTTGCTCTAGGTCGGTGTCATAGAGCCACAAGGTTTGCCCATCGGCGACGATGACCTGAGGAAACGGCTTGATGTAGTCAAACCGAAAACGCGTGGGACGCACAAACGAAAACTGCCCTGTCGATGTTTTGCTGCGCGCGACCGTTTGCCCTGCTTTGGCCGGAGACGTCACCACTTGCGTGAAATCGGCACGGCCACTTTTGGTGGACTTCAAAAACGCGTCCAACGTGTCTAGGCTGCTGGCCAACGCAGCACCTGCACCGAACACACCCAAGGCCAGCACCGCCGTACGCACAGTGCCCATCATGTGCTGGAATCGTTCACTCATCGCGCTTGGGCACCAAAATTTCACGCTGGCCATTGCTGCTCATGGCGCTGACCATGCCCGCTTTTTCCATGTCTTCCACCAAACGTGCGGCGCGGTTGTAGCCAATCTTCAAGTGACGTTGCACCAACGAAATGCTGGCCTTGCGGTTCTTCAACACCACCTCAACCGCTTGGTCATACATCGGGTCTTTCTCAGCCGGCACATCGCCAAACAAATCAGGGCCCGAGGCATTGCCATCGCCATCGACGGTGCCGCCTTCGAGCACGCCTTCGATGTAGTCGGGCTCGCCTTGGCTCTTCAAGTAGCTCACCACGCGGTGCACTTCTTCGTCACTCACAAACGCACCGTGCACGCGTACAGGGAAACCTGTGCCGCTGGCCATGTAGAGCATGTCTCCCATACCCAACAAGGCTTCTGCGCCCATTTGGTCGAGGATGGTTCGGCTGTCAATCTTGGAGCCCACCGAGAACGCGATACGCGAAGGAATGTTGGCTTTGATGAGGCCAGTGATCACATCCACGCTAGGGCGTTGTGTGGCCAAAATCAAATGGATACCTGCGGCACGCGCCTTTTGCGCTAAGCGCGCAATGAGCTCTTCAATCTTCTTACCCACCACCATCATCAAGTCGGCCAACTCGTCAATCACCACCACGATGTGGGGCAAGCGTTGAAGTGGTTCGGGTTGTTCAGGTGTGAGGCTGAAGGGGTTGTAGATGAACTCTTCACGCGATGCGGCTTCGTCAATCTTGGCGTTGTAACCCGCGAGGTTACGCACGCCCAACTTGCTCATGAGCTTGTAGCGTTTTTCCATTTCGCCCACGCACCAGTTGAGGCCGTGTGCGGCTTGGCGCATGTCGGTCACCACCGGGGCCAGCAAATGCGGAATGCCTTCGTACACCGACATTTCCAACATCTTGGGGTCGATCATCAGCAAACGCACATCGCGTGCTTCGGCCTTGTAGAGCAAGGACAAAATCATCGCGTTGATACCCACCGATTTACCGGAGCCGGTGGTACCCGCCACCAACACGTGCGGCATCTTGGCAAGATCCGCAACCACGGGGTTGCCCACGATGTCTTTGCCCAAGCCCATCGTCAACATCGATTTGGACTCGTTGTAAATGTCGGAGCCCAAGATTTCGCTCAAGCGAATCGACTGACGCTTGGCGTTGGGCAACTCCAAAGCCATGTAGTTTTTGCCGGGGATGGTTTCGACCACACGAATGGACACGAGTGACAACGAACGCGCCAAGTCTTTGGCGAGGTTCAACACTTGCGAGCCCTTCACGCCAGTGGCCGGTTCAATTTCGTAGCGGGTAATCACAGGGCCGGGGGATGCAGCCACCACGCGCACTTCCACACCGAAGTCTTTGAGTTTTTTCTCAATCAAACGGCTGGTCATTTCCAGCGTTTCGGGCGACACCGTGTCTTGGCGCGCCAGCGGGTCGTCTAGCAAGTCAACCTGCGGCAAGCGTGAATCGGTGGCAATGTCAGTGAACAAGGTTTTTTGGCGCTCTTTGGCCACGCGTGCGCTCTTGGGCACCTCAATCACTTCGGGCTCAATGTGCACGGTGATGGGTGGGTGCTCTTTGATTTCCACAAGCTCTTCAAACACCACTTCTTCGCGTTCGCGCGCAGCAACCAAGCCGTAGGCCACGTCTTCTTCGCGTTCGCGACGCTCACGCCAAGCTTCGTACATGCCGTCAATCCAAGCGCCGAGGTTTTCAGCGGTTTGCCCCCAAGAGAAGCGAAACACCCATGAAGCGCCCACCACGCCCAACGCGATGAACACCAAGCCCGAGCCGTTGAAGCCCAACCAGCTTTCGCTCGAAGGCCCCACCAAATAACCCAACACGCCGCCACTGCTGTGGCCGGGCAAGCGGTCTTCAAAGCGGTACATGCGTGTGGACTCGAGGCCCGTGCTTGAAATCAACAACAAAGCCAAACCCGACCAAAACGCAAAGCGTGTGTAGCGCCAGCCAGCGTGCTCAGCGGTTGGCTCGTCTTCGTCACGCAAACGGTTGGCCAACGCCGCCAGCCAAGCCACCAAGGCCGCGGCGTAACACCACCACACCGAGTAGCCGAGCAAGAAGAAACTCAAATCGCCCAACCAAGCGCCCAAGCGCCCGCCAAAGTTGCGCACCGTGTTGCCCGAGCCAGAGGTGGTCCATGCGGGGTCGAGTGGCGACTGCGTGATGAGCGCCAGCAACCAAAAGGTCATGAACACAAAGCCCGCTGTGAGCGCAATCTCTTGCGCAAAACGGCGAAAACCTGTGGGTTTGTGATCCGCGTCGGCAGTAGAGGCGCGCGGGTCGTTCTTTAATGTATTGAGCGAGTAAGTCATGTCTAGAGGGAGAGCTTACCCGAGCGGCAACCATACGCCGTCAGGGGTAAAAGGAGAGGTTCTTACAATCTTGCCTTTATTGTCTCTTTGATTGTGTTCTTCAGATGTCTACCACCCAACACGCCCAAGTTTTGATTCTCGGCTCCGGCCCTGCTGGCTACACCGCTGCCGTTTACGCAGCCCGCGCCAATTTGAAGCCTCTGTTGATCACCGGCATGGCCCAAGGCGGCCAATTGATGACCACCACCGAAGTAGACAACTGGCCCGCCGACGTACACGGCGTACAAGGCCCAGAGCTGATGCAGCGTTTTCAGCAACACGCCGAGCGTTTCAACACCCAAATCGTGTTTGACCACATCAACAAAGTCGATTTCTCGAAGCGCCCCTTCACCTTGACCGGCGACAGCGGCACCTACACCTGCGACACCCTCATCATCTGCACGGGCGCATCGGCCAAGTACTTGGGCCTGCCTTCTGAGGAAACCTTCATGGGCCGTGGCGTGTCGGGCTGCGCCACTTGCGACGGTTTCTTCTACCGCGACCAAGTGGTCAGCGTGGTCGGCGGCGGCAACACCGCTGTGGAAGAGGCACTGTATTTGTCCAACATCGCATCCAAGGTTCACTTGGTGCACCGCCGTGACACCTTCAAGGCCGAAGCCATCATGATCGACAAGTTGATGGAAAAAGTGGCAGCCGGCAAGATCGTGCTGGAGACCAACAGCACGCTGGACGAAGTGCTGGGTGACGCCTCAGGCGTGACCGGCATCCGCCTGAAGAGCACCGCTGATGGCAGCACCCGCGACATTGCGACCCAAGGCTGCTTCATCGCCATCGGTCACTCACCCAACACCGGCATTTTTGAAGGCCAACTGGCCATGAAAAACGGCTATTTGCTGACCAAGAGCGGCTCCGAAGGCTTTGCCACCATGACCAGCGTGCCCGGCATCTTTGCGGCTGGCGACGTGCAAGACAACGTCTATCGCCAAGCCATCACCAGCGCTGGCACCGGCTGCATGGCCGCTTTGGACGCTCAGCGCTTCTTGGAACAAGGCGCCCACTAAAACGCGCTACAATCCTTGGCTTTGCTGAATTCAGCGAAGAAGATGGGTTACCGCCACCCTTTTGGCGAGGTGAGGCGCTCGTGGGAACGACCGCCGTTGAATATGGAGTGTCCACATGGCACGCGTATGTGAAGTAACGGGCAAAGGCCCAATGACGGGAAACAACGTTTCCCACGCAAACAACAAAACAAAACGCCGTTTTTTGCCTAACCTGCAATACCGCCGTTTCTGGGTAGAGTCTGAAAACCGTTGGGTTCGCTTGCGCGTTTCTAGCGCAGCTCTGCGTTTGATCGACAAAAACGGCATCGACGCCGTGTTGGCTGACTTGCGCTCACGCGGTCAAGCTTAATTCCAGACACTGAAAGGACACGATCATGGCTTCTAAAGGCGGACGCGAGAAAATCAAGCTGGAATCAACAGCAGGTACTGGTCATTTCTACACGACCAGCAAAAACAAGAAAACAATGCCCGAGAAAATGTTGATCATGAAATTTGATCCCAAAGCTCGCAAGCACGTTGAATACAAGGAAACCAAACTGAAGTAATTCAGACTGGCCCTGATGAAGAACCCGCTTATCGTTTGATGGCGGGTTTTTTGTTGCCTCCACAAAACTCTGACAAAAGAAAAGGCACCCGAGGGTGCCTTTGGTTTGAGCGCTGTGCTGTTTACACGCGTGCTGCACGCAAATGCATCGAGAACTCTTGCAAGGCCGCAATACCACTGGCTTCAGCGCGTTTGCACCAAGCTTGCAAGTCTTGCGCCAATTGGGCACGGGTGTGGTGGGTATTGAGCCAGATTTGGCGCAACTCTTCACGCATCTTCACCATGGTGTCCACGTCGGGCAAGACCGCGCGGGCTTGGGCCAATTGGGCCACCATGGCCGCGGGCACTTTCTCGGTATCACGGTGCATCCAACGCTTGGCAGCAGCCAAGACAGAGTCGGCAGGCAAGGTGCTCATCTTGTCGAGCTCTTGCTTCATGGCCAAACGCAATTGGGTGGCGTAATTGGCCATCACTTCGTAGCGGTTGGCAATGACGGCTTCCAAGGTCTTTTCGTCAGCCACTGGCTTGATGTCACCAAAGGCCAACTTGGGCGGGGTCTTTTTGACGGTCGCCAAACCCACGGTTTCCAAAATGCGGATGTACAACCAGCCCAAGTCAAACTCGTAGGGCTTGACCGACAACTTGGCCGATGTGGGGTAGGTGTGGTGGTTGTTGTGCAACTCTTCGCCGCCAATGATGATGCCCCAAGGGGAGATGTTGGTGCTGGCGTCAGGCGCCTCAAAGTTGCGATAGCCCCAGTAATGCGCCGCACCGTTGATGATGCCGGCTGCCGTGACGGGAATCCACATCATCTGCACGGCCCACACGGTCAGGCCCAAAGCGCCGAACAAGGCCAAGTTGATGATGAGCATCAAAGCCACGCCCCACACCGAGTGCGGGGTGTAGAGGTTGCGTTCAATCCAGTCGTTGGGCGTGCCGTGGCCAAAACGCTCCAGCGTCTCCAGGTTTTCGGCTTCTTTGCGGTACAACTCAGCGCCGGTGAACAACACGGTTTTGATGCCATGAATGTGCGGGCTGTGAGGGTCTTCCGCTTGCTCGCACTTGGCGTGGTGCTTGCGGTGAATCGACGTCCACTCTTTGGTCACTTGGGCCGTGGTGAGCCACAGCCAGAAACGGAAAAAGTGCGACACCACTGGATGCAAATCCAAAGCGCGGTGGGCCGAATGGCGGTGCAAATAAATGGTCACGCTGGCGATGGTGATGTGCGTGAACAGCATCGTGACCGCAAACACTTGCCAGCCAGAAAAATGCAGCAAGCCGTAGCTCAGCCAGTTCAACGTGGCATCAAGCCAAGCCCAATTGGGTAACAACATGTCTATCTTTCAACTCGTGGAAATCAACCGTCAATTTTAAAGTTTTGAGCCTTATTTGGCTACCCAAACGGCGGCAAAGAAACCGTCTGTGGCGTGCAAGTGTGGCCAAAGACGCAAATACATCCCGTCTGTCGTACACAAACTGGCAGCATTGAGAACTTTCAACTCAGTCAAGGTTTCGGCCACAGACAACGGCACAAAGTTGGGGTGCGCTGCGCTGAAGGCGTGGGCAATGGCCTCGTTCTCTTCGGGCAAAACGCTGCAGGTGGCGTACACCAAGCGCCCACCCGACTTCACCAAACGCGCAGCGCTGGCCAAGATGGAGGTTTGCTTCTCGGTCAGCTCTTGCACCGCCTTTATGGACTGACGCCATTTGAGGTCGGGGTTGCGGCGCAAGGTGCCCAAACCCGAGCACGGCGCGTCGACCAACACGCGGTCAATCTTGCCGCTCAGGCGCTTCACGCGCTCGTCGCGCTCGTGCGCAATGGCGGAGGGATGCACGTTCGACAACTTGCTGCGTGCCAAGCGTGGCTTGAGCGATTCCAAGCGGTGGGCCGACACATCAAACGCGTACAAGCGGCCGGTGCTGCGCATGGCGGCACCAATCGCCAAAGTCTTGCCGCCAGCGCCAGCACAAAAGTCGACCACCATCTCGCCGCGCTTGGCGTCGAGTAACAGGGCCAACAGCTGCGAGCCTTCGTCTTGCACTTCAATCGCGCCACGGGCAAAGGCGTCGAGTTGGCTCAACGCAGGTTTGCCATCAATGCGCAAACCCCAAGGCGAGAACGGCGTGTCCACCGCCTTGATGCCCGCGAGCTGCAACTCGTGCTGCACATCGGCGCGTTTGTCGGTGAAGGTGTTGACACGTAAATCCAGCGGTGCGCCACCGTTCATGCGTTCGACCAACGGCCAAAAGCCCTCACCCACTTGTGCTTTGAGCGGCTCAACCAACCACTCGGGCAAGTTGTGTCGATGGCGCTCCATCAAGTCCGCAGGGCTCACAGACTCACAAGCTTCAAGCCAAGCGGCCTCTTGCTTGTTGAGCGCGCCCATCAAAAAGTCGAGCGGGCCGTTGTTGGCGTGCTTGGCGTTTTTAGGCGCAGGCTTGGCCGGCGCTTGCTGCTTCATGTGGTCGGCAAAACCGAGGATGGCCAAGCGGCGCTCTTTGGGGCCAGAGCCAGAAGGCGCAAAGTGGTCGTAGCGCAATTTGTTGCGCAACACGTTGTAGACGGTTTCGGCCAAGGCAGCACGCTCGCGCGGGCCAAAGGCGTAGGTTTTACGGTAGTCACGGAAAAACTTAGACACCACCGCATCAGCAGGGTGGTCAAACTTCAAAGTGAGGCGAACAAGCTCAGTACAAGCTTCAATCAGGGCTTTAGGATGCATAGGGTGTATTGTCCCATCCTATGAACGACCAAGACCTTCCCCCATTGCAAGAAACGCCCACCGGCCTCTACCGCCACTACAAAGGCGGCCAATACGAGGTAATTGGCACCGCCCGCCACAGCGAAACCCTAGAACCCATGACCGTCTACCGCACCCTCTATGGCGCACACGGCCTGTGGGTGCGCCCTGCGGCGATGTTTGCTGAACAGGTGTTGATTGACGGCGTACTGCAAGCGCGCTTTGTCAAAATCAACTGAGCCTTGTATGCAGCGGCGTTGCACGCCCCGCGATAATTCGCGTCAATGAAAAACATCGTCATCCTGATCTCTGGCGGCGGCTCCAACATGGCCGCCATCGTGCGCACCGCTCAAGCCCAAAACTGGGTCAAACAATTCAACGCGCACATCAGCGCCGTCATCAGCAACAAAGCTGACGCCAAAGGCTTGGTGTTTGCCAAAGAACAAGGCATCGCCACCGCCGTGGTGGACCACAAAGCCTTCGCCGACCAGCCCCAACCCCGCGAAGCTTTTGATGCTGCCTTGATGGCCGAGATCGACAAACACCAACCCTACCTCGTGGTGCTGGCTGGCTTCATGCGCATCCTCACCCCAGGCTTTGTGGCGCACTACGAAGGCCGACTGCTCAACATCCACCCCTCGCTGCTGCCCGCCTTCTCTGGCCTGCACACGCATGAGCGCGCCATCGAAGCCGGCTGCAAATTTGCCGGAGCCACCGTGCACCGCGTCACTGCCGAACTCGACCACGGCCCCATCCTCGCTCAGGCGATAGTGCCCGTGCTGCCCGACGACACCGCAGACACACTGGCTGCGCGGGTGTTGACGCAGGAGCATTTGATTTATCCGAAGGCAGTAGCAGAACTTTTAGCGCAGCAGTAAAGAACGATTGATGAAATTCGCAGCTGAGAGTGGTATGGCCAGCTGACGATTTCTGGTACCCCAGCATGAGGAAGCTGGCCATACCACTCTCAGCGGAGCAACAGCCAACGCGCCGGAACGAACGCAAAAACCTAAGCCAAAAGCCGAGAACTCTTAGGCACATGCGCCATCAAAAACTCCATCTGATCCGCCAAAATCCGGCGGTTACGCAAGATGAAGTCTTCCCACAACGACGGCTCATAAGGCGTGTAAAGCAACGGCATACGCGCTTGCTCGGGCGTGCGGTTGCCCTTGCGGTGGTTGCACGATTTACACGCTGTCACCACATTCATCCACGTGTTCGGGCCGCGTTGGCCGATGGGGCGAATGTGCTCGCGGGTCAGTTCTGATTCGTGGAAGTGGTCGCCGCAATACGCGCAGATGTTGCGGTCACGGGTGAAGAGCTTGTCGTTGGTCAGGCCCGACTTCAAATCAAACGGGTTGATGTTGGGCACGCCCTTGGTGCCGATGATGCTGTTGACCGTGATGATGGACTGCTGTCCTGTGATGGCATTGGTGCCGCCATGAAACACCGCCACCTCGCCGCCAGATTCCCAGCGCACCTCGTCGGCCGCGTAGTGAAGGACCGCTTGCTCCAGCGATATCCACGACTGCGGTAGCCCTTGGGCAGACAGTTTCAAGACCTTCACACCTCACCTCCATTCGCTTCTCAAACGACCGATCGGGAATGCACATCTATCAGGGACAATATACCTTTATTGCGTGACAGTTTCAGGTCTGTCACCTTTCACTCACTTATGCAAATTTTTCGCGGTTTTCATCACCCCCAACTGGCCAAAGCGTGCGCCTTGACGATTGGCAACTTTGACGGCGTGCACCGTGGCCACCAAGCCATGTTGGCCCTGCTCAACAACGAGGCACGCCACCGCGGTGTGCCCAGTTGCGTGATGACGTTTGAGCCGCACCCGCGCGACTTCTTCGCCGAGCAACACCAACAGCCCGACCTCGCCCCCGCACGCATCGCCACCTTGCGCGACAAGCTCAACGAACTGGCCGCTTGCGGCGTCGACCAATGCGTGGTGTTGCCGTTTGACCAAGCCTTTGCCTCGCAACAACCGCAAGCCTTCATTGACGAAGTGCTGGTCCAAGGCCTCGGCGTGAAATACGTGCTGGTAGGTGACGACTTCCGCTTTGGTGCCAAACGCATGGGCGACTACGCCATGCTCGACGCAGCAGGGACCACCCACGGGTTTGATGTAGCCCGCATGAACAGCTACGAGGTGAAAAACCTACGCGTCTCCAGCTCCGCCGTGCGCGAAGCGATGGGCCGTGGCGCGATGCAAGAGGTGGCGCAGTTGCTGGGCCGCCCGTATGCCATCTCGGGCCATGTGGTGCATGGTCGCAAGCTGGGCCGCGAGCTGAACTGCCGCACGCTCAATTTGCGCTTCAGCCACTGGAAGCCCGCCGCCAGCGGCATCTTTGTGGTGCAGGTGCACGGCTTGACCGAGCAGCCCTTGGACGGTGTGGCCAATTTGGGAATTCGACCTTCGCTCGACCCCACCGATGTCAATGGTGGCCGCGTGCTGCTGGAGACCCACTGCCTCGACTGGCCCGCCAGCCTTGGCGCTGAGGGGGGCTACGGTAAAATCATCCGCGTGGAACTGCTGCACAAATTACACGACGAGCTGAAGTACGACGGTCTGGACGCCTTGATGCAAGGCATCCACAAAGACTGCGACGATGCACGCGCTTGGCTCGCAGCCCGAATTTGATGGGGCGTGCAGCCCCCTCTTGCTGCACATTGCCCCGCGCCTCCCGACTTGCTGGCAAGACCTGTACTGACCCAACCCTTGCCCACCCCCTTTCCAGTCTCTGCCACAGAGACACCGATACCTGAGATAGCCATGACCGACAAAGCCTCTGATTACCGTTCCACGCTCAACATGATGGACACCCCGTTCCCCATGCGTGGTGACTTGCCCAAGCGCGAACCCCAATGGGCCCAAGACTGGAACACCAACGGCTTGTACAAAAAACTGCGCGATGCCCGCCAAGGCGCACCGCTGTTTGTGTTGCACGACGGCCCGCCCTACGCCAACGGCAAGCTGCACATCGGTCACGCGCTGAACAAAGTGTTGAAAGACATGATCGTCAAGTCCAAGCAATTGGGCGGCTTTGACGCGCAATACATCCCTGGTTGGGACTGCCACGGTTTGCCCATCGAGAACGCCATCGAAAAACTGCATGGCCGCAAACTCAGCCGCGACGACATGCAGGCCAAGAGCCGCGCCTTTGCCACCGAGCAAATCGAACAACAACGCGAAGACTTCAAACGCTTGGGCGTCTTGGGCGACTGGGAGCGCCCCTACCGCACGATGGACCCCGCCAACGAAGCCGGCCAACTGCGCGCCTTCAAACGCGTGATGGAGCGCGGCTTTGTCTACCGTGGCTTGAAGCCGGTGTACTGGTGCTTTGACTGCGGCTCGTCACTGGCCGAGTTTGAAATTGAATACGCCGACAAGAAGAGCGACACGCTCGACGTCGCCTTCTTGTGCGCCCAACCCGACAAGCTCGCCGCAGCATTTGGCTTGCCCAAGCTCGACAAAGAAGCGTTTGCTGTCATCTGGACCACCACCGCATGGACCATCCCTGCCAACCAAGCGCTCAACATGCACCCCGAGATCGAGTACGCCTTGGTGGATACCGAGCGTGGCTTGTTTGTGTGCGCCGCCTCGTTGGTGGAGAAATGTTTGGAGCGTTGGAAGCTCGAAGGCAAGGTCGTTGCAACCGCCAAGGGTGACAAACTCGGCATGATCGAATTCAACCACCCCCTCGCGCATGTGGATGCAGGCTACCAACGCACTGCCCCCGTGTACTTGGCCGACTACGTGGGCGAAGCCGACGGCACAGGCATCGTGCACAGCGCACCCGCCTACGGCGTGGACGACTTCAACTCATGCATGGCCAACGGCATGAAGTACACCGACATCTTGAACCCCGTGCAAGGCAACGGCTGCTACGCCGAAGACTTTGCGCTGTTCGGCGGCTTGCACATCTGGAAAGCCGTGCCCGTCATTTTGGAAACGCTGCAAAACGCCGGCCGCTTGATGGCCACCCAAACCATCACACACAGCTACCCTCACTGCTGGCGTCACAAAACGCCCGTCATCTATCGCGCAGCCGCGCAGTGGTTCATCCGCATGGACGCGTTTGACAGCACCACCGAAAAAACCACGGGCAAGTTCATCACCGACAAGTCGAGCAAGTCCTTGCGCGAACTCGCCTTGAACGCGATTGACCAAACCAACTTCTACCCCGAGAACGGCCGCGCGCGTTTGCGCGACATGATTGCCAACCGTCCCGACTGGTGCATCTCGCGCCAACGCAGCTGGGGTGTGCCTGTGCCGTTCTTCTTGCACAAAGACAGCGGCGAGTTGCACCCACGCACCATGGCCATCATGGACCAAGCGGCAGACATCGTTGAAAAAGGCGGCATCGAAGCGTGGAGCCGCGTGACGGTCGAGGACATCCTCAACCAGCCCGGCGACGACGCAGCCAGCTACACCAAGAGCACCGACATTTTGGAAGTGTGGTTTGACTCTGGCTCCACCTTCCAACACGTGCTGCGCGGCAGCCACAAAGATGCTTACGACCGCGCACCACACCACGCGCAAGGCCCAGAAGCTGACTTGTACTTAGAAGGCCACGACCAACACCGTGGCTGGTTCCACAGCTCCTTGTTGCTCGGCTGCGCCTTGTACGACCGCGCGCCCTACAAAGGCCTGCTGACCCACGGCTTTGCCACCGACGGCCAAGGCCGCAAGATGAGCAAGAGCTTGGGCAACACCGTGGCTCCGCAAGAAGTGACCGACAAAATGGGCGCCGAAATTTTGCGCCTGTGGGTGGCCAGCACCGACTACTCGGGCGACCTCAACATCGACGACAAAATCTTGGCACGCGTGGTCGACGCGTACCGCCGCATCCGCAACACGCTGCGCTTCTTGATGGCCAACATCAGCGACTTCGATGCAGCCAAAGACGCCGTGGCGTTTGACGATTTGTTGGAGATCGACAAGTACGCGCTGTCTCGCGCCGCCCAAGTGCAGGCCGACATCTTGAGCCACTTCGACAAGTACGAGTTCCACCCCGTGGTGTCGAAGTTGCAACTGTATTGCTCGGAAGATTTGGGCGCGTTCTACCTCGACGTGCTCAAAGACCGCCTGTACACCACAGCGCCCAAGTCGCTCGCGCGTCGCAGCGCACAAACCGCGTTGCACCAAATCACCCATGCGTTTGTGCGCTGGATGGCCCCGTTCTTGAGCTTCACCGCAGAAGAGGCATGGCGCACGATTGGCCAATCGGAATCGATCTTCTTTGAAACCTTCACCCACCTCGGCGCGACCAACACCGCGTTGATGGATAAGTGGGCCACGTTGCAACACGTGCGCGAAACAGCCAACAAAGAAATCGAAAACAAACGCACCGAAGGCGTGGTGGGCGCATCGCTGCAAGCGGAGTTAGTCATCCACTGCGACGGCTCAGCCTATGACGCACTCGCATCCTTGGGCGACGATTTGAAATTTGTGTTCATCACCTCCAAGGTCACCCTCGCCAAAGGTGAAAGCTTGACGGTGGAAGTCAAAGCCAGCGAAGCCACCAAATGCGAACGCTGCTGGCACTACAGCGACGACGTGGGCCACAACCCCGCACACCCAACGCTCTGCGGCCGTTGCGACAGCAACTTGCACGGCGACGGTGAAGTGCGTCACTTCGCCTAACAAGCACCCAAAAAGCACGCCCAAAGCACGCACGTATGGCACGCCAAACCTTCATTCGCAACACCACCTCGTTTGGGGTGTGGCTTGGCATGGCAGCACTCATCTTGTTGGCAGACCAATTCACCAAGGTGTTGATGGTCAGCACGTATCAGCTGGGTGAGGGCTTCCCCGTCACCAGCTTTTTCAACATCGTGCGCGTGCACAACGAAGGCGCTGCGTTTTCGTTCCTCGCGCAGGCGGGTGGCTGGCAACGTTGGTTCTTCACGGGGCTTGGCGTGGTCGCCACCGCGGGTATGGTGTGGATGCTCAAAAAGCACCCAGGCCAAAAACTGTTTGGCTTTGCCATCGCCTGCATCTTGGGCGGGGCTGTGGGCAATGTGGTCGACCGCGTGCTGTACGGCTACGTGGTGGACTTCCTTGATTTTTATTACGCCGGCATTCACTTCCCCGCGTTCAACGTGGCCGACTGCGGCATCAGCGTGGGCGCGGCTTGCCTCGTCTTGGATGAAGTGCTGCGCGTGCGCCGAGGCAACTGAGCATGCAAATACTCGCCCCCACCACCGTCAGCGTTGATCAACTCAACGCCACGATTACCCACAAAGGCTACGGCGTACTCAGCGCCCACAGCGTGGCGCAATGGGCAGGGTGTGGCTTGCGCGACCTGCTCGCCCTGTCGTCCGATTGGAACGACATGCCGCCCGACAACTACCTCAAAGACGGTGGCCGCTATCGCCGCCGCCGCCACAGCAGTTTTGTATTTGCCAACGACACACTCAGCCAAGTACCGCACCGCGCGCATTGGCAGTCGCTCGACTACAACGCGCTGCACGGCGGCATGGAGCGTTGGTTCGAACCCATGCGCGAAGCCACAGCAACCCACCCCGCGTGGACCCAATTGCTCACCGCGTTTGCGCACACCGCATCGCAATTGCGCGGTACGCCCAACGCCAAGTGGTGCATTGAAGCGCATCAATTTCGCATCGACACCACAGACGGCATTGGTCGCCCCACGCCCGAAGGTGCGCATCGCGATGGCGTGGATTTCGTGGCCGTGTTCATGGTCAACCGCACCAACATCAAAGGCGGCGAGACCCGCGTGTTTGAAGCCAATGGCCCACAAGGCGAACGGTTCACCCTGAGCGAGCCTTGGTCTTTGATGCTGTTAGACGACACCCGCGTGATTCACGAAAGCACGCCCATTCAGCCCTTGGCTGAAGGCGGCCATCGCGATACGCTGGTGCTTACCTGCCGCGCAGACAAGTTTCAGGACGCCGAACCCAGCGCCTGAAACCGCTGCGCTGTCATCACAAAGTGATGATGGTGCATCCCGTGGTCTTGCGGGCTTCCAAGTCGCGGTGCGCTTGGGCAATGTCGGCCAAGGGGTAGGTTTGGTCGATGTGAATCTTCACCTTGCCGCTGGTCACGGCTTCAAACAAATCGTCAGCCATTTCTTGCGTGCTTTCGCGCGTGACGATGTGGCTGAACAAAGTTTGGCGTGTGAGGTAGATCGACCCCTTGGGGCCCAAGATGCCGGGCGCGATAGGCGCTGGTGCACCTGAGGCGTTGCCAAAGCTGGCCATCAAACCAAACGGAGCCAAGCAGTCGAGCGACTTGTCCCACGTGTCTTTGCCCACCGAGTCGTAGACCACCTTCACGCCTTTACCGCCGGTGATCTCTTTCACGCGTGCCAAGAAGTCTTCGGTGTTGTAGTTGATGACGTGCGCAGCACCGTTGGCCTTGGCCAACGCGCACTTGGCATCGCTGCCCGCTGTGCCGATGAGCTGGTAACCCAAAGCCTTGGCCCACTGGCAAGCGATCAGGCCCACACCGCCAGCGGCTGCATGGAACAAGATGAAATCGCCTGCGTGCAAGCCACCTTGAGGCAAGGTGCGCTTGAGCAAGTACTGCGCGGTCAAGCCCTTGAGCATCATGGCCGCACCAGTTTCAAACGAAATCGCGTCGGGCAATTTGCACACACACTTGGCGGGCATCACGCGCTCTTCGCAGTAGCTGCCAGGTGGCTGACTGGCGTAAGCGGCGCGGTCGCCCACTTTCAAATGGGTCACGCCCTCGCCCACGGCTTCGATGACGCCGCTGGCTTCCATGCCCAACTGCAAAGGCATGGGCAATTGGTACAAGCCGCTGCGTTGGTACACGTCGATGAAGTTCAAACCGATGGCTTTGTGGCGAATGCGAATCTCGCCAGGGCCGGGCTGGCCCACGGTCACGTCAACGAGCTTGAGCTCTTCGGGGCCGCCGTTTTTTTCGATGATGACTGCTTTGGTCATGGGGGTGATGCTCCAGAGATAGGTGAAATTTTTAAGACGGTGAATCCTGCCATGAAAGTAACCTCTGGGGTGTCGCATGGGTTATTCAGCCCTCGGGTACAGTGCTGCCCTTATGTCCGTTGTTCCCCACGCCCTCACGCCGCGCAATGCGGCGCTTTTATTGATCCCGCCACTTTTGTGGGCGGGTAACGCCGTGATTGGCCGCATGATTGCGGACCTGATTCCCCCCATCACGCTCAACTTCTTTCGCTGGATGTTGGCCTTTGTGTTGTTGCTGCCACTCGCACACCAAATGTTGCGCCGCACCAGCCCTTTGTGGGCGCACTGGAAACACTATGCCGTGCTCGGTCTCTTAGGCGTGGGCTGCTACAACAGCTTTCTCTATCTGGCGCTGCAAACCTCTACGCCCATCAACGTGACCTTGGTGGGGTCGAGCATGCCGGTGTTCATGTTGTTAGTCGGCGCTTTGTTCTTTCAGCAAAGCGTGCGCAAGCGGCAAGTCGCCGGTGCGTTGCTGTCCATCACTGGCGTGTTGGTGGTGTTGTGTCGCGGCGATTGGCATGCACTTACCAATGTGCATTTGGTCATCGGCGATGTGTTTGTGTTGTTGGCCACGGCAGCGTGGTCTTGGTACAGCTGGTTGCTGGCTCGCACCCAAGAGCCTGCGGAAGCCCGCAGCAACTGGGCCAACTTTCTGATGTCGCAAATGGTGTTTGGCTTGTTTTGGTCAGCTGCATTCAGCGGGGCTGAATGGGCAGGCTTGACTGGGATTGCCGATGCACACATCAGCTGGAGCTGGCCATTGGTGGCCGCGCTGGCGTATGTGGCGATTGGCCCTGCCGTGTTGGCCTACCGTTTTTGGGGTTTGGGCGTGCAACGCGTGGGCCCCAATATTGCGGGCTTTTTTGTCAACCTCATCCCCGTCTTCACCGCCACGCTGTCAGCGTTGGTGTTGGGCGAAATGCCGCAGGCGTATCACGCAGCGGCGTTTGCGCTCATCATTGGCGGCATCGTGGTGTCGTCGCGCAAGTAACTTAAAACGTCCCCGCGTACAGGCCACCATCGGGCAAGATGTTTTGCCCCGTGATGTAGCCCGCTTGCACCGAGCACAAAAACGCGCAAATCGCACCAAACTCTTCGGCTGTACCAAAGCGCCCTGCCGGAATTTGCGCTTGTTGCACAGCACGAATGTCGGCCAAGTTTTTACCTGTCTTATCAGCCGCCGCTTTGTGTGTGGCAGCCAAACGGTCGGTGTCAAACTTGCCAGGCAGCACGTTGTTGATGGTCACGCCTTGCGCCGCAATGCTGCTGCGCGCCACACCCGCCACAAACCCCGTCAAACCAGAGCGCGCGCCATTGGACAAGCCCAAGATGTCGATGGGCGCTTTCACCGCGCTGGAGGTGATGTTGACAATGCGACCAAAGCCACGCGCGGCCATGCCGTCTACCGTGGCTTTGATGAGTTCAATCGGCGTGAGCATGTTGGCGTCGACCGCTTTCATCCAATCGTCGCGTTCCCATGTGCGGAAGTCGCCGGGCGGTGGGCCACCTGCGTTGGTCACCACGATGTCAAAGTTCTTTCCGGGGCCACCGGCCACTGACCAAATGGCTTCTCGGCCTTCAGGCGTAGTGATGTCTGCGGCCACCGTGAGGATGGTGCTGCCGAACGGACGCAACTGCACGGCCGCAGCGTGCAGCGCCTCAGCACCCCGCGCCACCATCACCACATGCACGCCTTCACGCGCCAACGCTTGCGCGCAACCAAAACCCAAGCCTTTGCTTGCGCCGCCAACCAATGCCCATTTACCTTTGAGTCCTAAATCCATCACTTCGCTCCGTACTTGGAAACAATAAACACTCCACTCAGCACCAACAAGGTACCGACGCCAATCCAAACATTCAGCGGTTCGCCCAACACCCACACACCCAAGGCAATGGTGGCCATCGGGCCAATCATGCCCGTTTGCGCCGTCAAGGCGGCACCGATGCGCTCAATCGCCATCATCACCATCAACACAGGCGCAACGGTGCACGCCAAGGCATTCAAAACCGCGAGCCACAACACCTCGACAGGCACCACGGCGGCAGACAGCGGACGCAACAGCACAAACTGCACGATGCAACACACGCACGCCACGCTGGTGGCCCAACCCACCAAACGCAACGAGCCCATGCGTTGCACCAACTGGCCACTGAAAATCAAGTACACGGCGTAGGTGATGGCACTGCCCAAAATCAACGCGCTGCCAAGGGCCACGTTCGCGCCTGACAAGGTCAGTTCATGGGCAAAGACCAGCAACACCCCGCTGTAGCTCACGGCCATCGCCAGCATGCGAATCGGTTGAATGGGCTTTTTGTACAAGGCCCAACCGAGCAACACCACCAGCGTGGGGTTGAGATACAGAATCAGCCGCTCTAAGCTGGCGGTGATGTATTGCAAGCCCAAGAAATCAAGATAGCTCGACAAGTAGTAGCCCACAAAGCCCAGCCCCACGATGCTCAACACATCTCGGCGTGTCAGCGGGTTTTCACGCGCCACGGCTTGGCGCTCCGCCCACAAGCCCATCGCAATGAAAAACGGCAACGCAAACAACATGCGGTACATGATGACCGTGACGGCATCAACCTCATACACATAAGACAGCTTGACGATGATGGCTTTGCCGCTGAAAGCAATTGCTCCCGCCGCTGCCAAAAGAAGACCCGAAAGTGCTGGACGTTGCACAGAATTCATTCTTAAAAATAACCACTAAGTCTTGAGTTTATGTGAGCCAAAAACAAAGCCGTGTCACAAACGCTGAGTACCATTGGAGGGTATGTCCTCCCTTGAACTCACCCTCTTGTATTTGTGCGCGGCTGTGGTCAGCGTGGTGGGTTGTCGGCTGCTGCATTTGCCCGCCATGTTGGGCTATTTGTTTGCCGGTGTGGTGATTGGCCCCAACGCGTTGGCATTGGCCAACGACTCTGCTGCAATCGAGCACTTGGCCGAATTTGGCGTGGTGTTTTTGATGTTCGTCATCGGTTTGGAGTTCAACCTGCCCAAGCTCATGCGCATGCGCAAACTGGTGTTCGGTTTGGGCCTGGGCCAAGTGGTGCTCACCTTGGTGGGGGCTTTGCTTTTCAACCTCGCCGTGGGCTTTGCCCTCAAAGAGTTGGGTTACATCTGGCGCTTGAGCTGGCAAGCCTCCATTGCGCTGGGCAGTGCGCTGGCCATGTCGAGCACGGCCATCGTGGTCAAACTCATGGCCGACCGTGTCGAGCTGGAGTCGCCGCACGGCCAACGCGTCATGGGCGTGTTGCTGTTTCAAGACTTGGCCGTGGTGCCCTTGCTGGTGCTCATTCCTGCCTTGGCCGACATGGGCGAACACAACCTGTGGAAAGTGCTCTCCATCGCCATGCTCAAGGCCGCCGTGCTGGTGGGCTTGCTGCTGTGGGGCGGCCAACGCGTGATGCGCAGCTGGCTGCACTTGGTGGCACGCCGCAAGAGCGATGAGCTGTTCATGCTCAACCTCTTGTTCATGACGCTCGGCTTGGCATGGCTCACCGAGTTGGCGGGTTTGTCACTCGCCATGGGTGCGTTCTTGGCCGGCATGTTGATTGCCGAAACCGATTTCAAACACAAAGTGGAAGCCGACATTCGCCCCTTCCACGACGTACTGCTCGGCTTGTTCTTCATCACCATTGGCATGAAGCTCGATTGGGAAGTGCTGATCGACAGCTGGGGGTGGGTGCTGCTGCTGTCGCTCGTGCCGTTGTTCCTCAAAGCCGCGTTGGTGTTTGTGCTGGCACGCATCACCGGCGCGCCTGCGGGCGTGAGCCTGCGCACGGCGTTGTACTTGGCCCAAGCGGGTGAATTCGGTTTTGTGCTGCTCTCGCTTGGCCTACAAAACGCGCTCATCCCCGCCACGTGGATGAGCCCCATCTTGGCGTCGATGGTGTTGTCGATGATCGCCACACCGTTTTTGGTGATGCATGCAGATCGCATCGTCAACCGCCTCATCAGCAACGACTGGTTGCTGCAGTCGCTCGCCCTCACCGGCATGGCGCAGCGCTCGCTCAAGATTGAACACCACGTCATCGTGTGTGGCTACGGCCGCAGCGGCCACAACTTGGCCGACTTGCTCACGCTCGAAAAAATTCCCTACGTCGCCCTCGACTCCGACCCCGAAAAAGTGCAGATGGGACGCGAGCATGGCCACCATGTGGAGCTGGGCGACGCCACCCGTTTCTCAAGCCTCATGTCCGCCGGCTTGGTGCGTGCCGCTGCAGTGGCCGTGACTTACCCCGACTTGCCTTCGGCATTGAAAGTGTTGGCGTGGGTCAAAGAACACGCCCCACACGTGCCCGTGATCGTGCGCACCCACGACGACGAACATCTGGAAGACCTACGCGCCGCAGGCGCTGCCGAAGTGGTACCCGAAGTGATCGAAGGCAGCCTCATGCTCGCCAGCCAAACCTTGGCCCACATTGGCATTCCTTTGAAACGCGTGATTCGTTTGGTGCAAGGCCAGCGTATGACGCGCTATGCGTTGATGCGCGATGCGCTCAAACACAAAGAAGGCTTGGGCGATATTCAACCGCGCTGAGACGCGCAACGCGTCAAGGCTGCGGTGAAGCCGCCAGGAAATCTCGCCACCCGAGCAGCAAGGCTTTCACCTCTGACAAGGTAAATCTACCGTCGGGTTGATGCCAATACGCGGTGTCTTCTGGCCCCACATGGCTTGCGTTGAACTGCACCGCGTTGGCGTGCAGGTCGACAGCAAAGGCATCGCCATCCACGAACCATGCGTCACGTGTCGCACCCTCTATCTGCGCCATCACCTGCAGCACCTCGTCACAGTGCTGCCACTCGGCCATGTCGCTGGTCAACCAACTACACACAAAGCGATTGAAGGGATGTTGCAGATCGACTTCGCCCGCGTCACCCACCCACTCACACGCGGGGTAATGCACAGGCTGCGCAGCCGTGCCGGGGCTGGGCGCTTGTGTTTGGATGAAGCAGCGAAGTGGCATGGCTCAGTGGCGTTTGCTGTACACGGGGTAGGCGGTAACGCGTGGCTCTAGGTAGCCTTCTACGCGCACGCCGCTGGGGGTGAGCGCGCTCCACTTGTCGCCGCGAATGGTTTTGGTGGGGCTGAACCATGCAGCGTTGACCTCACTCACCACCTGCTCCGCCGTCCAGTCTTTAGGAAACATGGTGTTGGGCATGGGGTTGCCGTTGCGGTCGGTTTTGGTGAGCCACTGGCCTGCGTGCTTGGGGTCGGCCATTTGCACTTGCGCTCGGTACACGCCCGTTGCATCGGGCACAGAAGCGGTGCCCTCAATGAGCCGCACATCGCCGTTGAGCAAGGTGTGGCCGCCGGTGGGCTCGCCGGTGTGGCGTTTGTAGTCGGCACCGAGGATGTGTTTGAAATCAATCGGCGAGTTGCTGGCGGGCAAGGCCGCCTCAGCGGCACGCGGGGCTTGAGGTGCAGCCTCTTGCACAGCCGTGACATGCTTGACTTGCTCATGCGGCGTGGCTTGCGTCGAACTGTGCGGCGCTTTGTACGAAAAAAACGCCGACAGCGCGACGACCACCAAAGCCAATAAAAGACGGCTCAACTTATTCACCCATCACCTCACCTTCACGGCGCGGGTCAGCACCGCTGACCCACATGTTTTGTCCATGCTTGTTTTGTTTAACCACAGCTTGCAAACCGCTGGTCAGCGCAAGCTCTTTCACCTCATGGCCGCGCTCGCGCAAGGCGGCAAGCGTAGCAGGTGCGAAGCGCCCACCTTCCAACGCCAGCGGGCCACCCACGCTGCCAAAGTTGGGCAAGGCAATGGCTTGCTGCGGGCTCATGCCCCAGTTCAATACACCGTACAAAGTTTTGGCCGTGAAGTGAATGATCATCGCGCCGCCGGGGCTACCCAAGCTCGCCACCAACTCGCCCGTGGCTTTGTCAAACACCAAGGTGGGCGACATGGATGAACGCGGGCGCTTGTTGGGTTGCACACGGTTGGCGACCGCGCGACCTTGTGCATCACGCGGAGCAAAGCTGAAATCGGTCAGCTCGTTGTTGAGCAAAAAACCTTTGACCATTTGGCGCGCGCCGAACGCGTCTTCAACCGTGGTGGTCATGGCCAGCGCGTTGCCCTGCCCATCGACGATGCTGATGTGCGAGGTGCCGTACTCGGGCTGCACCGTCATCGGCGCAAAGCTGCTGCGCTGCGCACGCACAGGCACGCCGGGCAAGGCTTGCGGCATGACGGTGGGGCGAATGAGTTTGGCGCGCTCACGCAAATACGCAGGGGCCAATAGGCTTTGCCATTCACCACTGGGGGCAGGCACAAAGTCGGGGTCGGCCACGTATTGCGCTCGGTCTGCAAACGCCAAGCGCGACGCCTCGGCATACAAGTGCAGCCAACGGGCATCGGGCGTGCCGTCGCTCGTGTCGTTGGGCGATGGCATCAACGAAGCGGGCGTGTGTTGCAGCATCCCCAAAATTTGCCCCATCGCGATCGCGCCCGAGCTCGGCGGTGGGAACCCACACACACGGTAGACGCGTGCGTGAGCACTGTGATCAAAGCACACCGGCGTGCGCTCTTTGGCTTGGTAGTTGGCCAAGTCACTCAGGGCCAAGCGCCCGGGGTTGCTGGCATGCTGCTGCACTTTGCGCACCACGGCCTCGGCCACCTCGCCGCTGTAAAACGCTTGCACGCCTTCGGTGGCGATGCGTTGCAGCACAGCGGCCAGCTCTGAGTTGCGCAGCATGTGGCCAACGGCGTGTGGCTCGCCATTGGCTTGATAAAAATAAGCACGCGCCGTGGGGTCCGCGCGCAAATACGGGTCAGCCTTGAGCTGTGCGTGCAAACGCGGACTCACAGGAAAGCCTGTGTTGGCCAACGCAATCGCCGGCGCAAACAGCTGCGTCCATGGCAGCTTGCCGTGTTGGACATGGGCCTGCGCCAACATGCGCAACACGCCGGGCGTGCCCACAGCTCGCCCACCCACCACCGCCGCATGAAATGCGAGCGGCTTGCCATCCCCCCCCAGCAAGAGATCTTCCGTGGCCGCCGCAGGCGCGGTTTCGCGGCCATCAAAGGCTTGCACATGCGCACCCGCGCTGTGCAACAAAAACGCGCCGCCCCCAATGCCACTCGATTGCGGCTCGACCAAGCCCAACACCATTTGCACGGCGATGGCGGCGTCTACTGCGGAGCCCCCCGCCTTGAGCACATCAAACCCAGCTTGCGTGGCCAAAGGATTGGCAGCAGCCACCGCAAACTGTTTCGTCACCACATCGGCTTTGCGGGTGAAGCCGGTGGCGATTTCGGGTTGCAGTGGCGTGCTGTTGTTGGGTTGCGTGGTGCAAGCACTCAGACACAGCGTCAACGCGATGGGCCACATGCGCCCATGAGACGCCTTGCGCTGCCAACCTCGGCGAACGAGTGCGTCCATCACTTCTTGAACACTTTGTTGTGCAGCCGTCGCATCGACAGCCACACCAACAAACCGACAAAAGGCAAGGCACACGCGGCGGTGAGGTCGGGCGAAAACGGCCAGCCCACTTTCTCTGCGCCTTTGGCCATGTAACTGACCAAGCCCGTGAAGTAATACGTGATGGCCGCCACCGACAACCCCTCGACCGTGGATTGCAACTTGAGCTGCACGTCTTGGCGTTGGTTCATGGTGGTCAGCAGCGCTTGGCTGCTTTGTTGCTGCTCGTAGTCCACACGCGTACGCAGCAAATTGCTCATGCGTGAAACGCGTTCAGACAACGCGTTTTGACGACGTGCAGCCCAGTCACACGTGCTGCGTGCAGGCGACAAACGGCGCTCCATGAACTCGGCAATGGTTTGCATACCGGGCATGCGCGATTCAGCAATGTCACGGATGCGCCGATCGACCAATTCAAAATACGCCCGCGTCGCCGAGAAGCGTGAATGGGTGCTGGCGTATTGCCCTTCCACCTCGCCCGCCAAGCGCGTGAGGCGATCGAGCAACACCGCCTCGTCGGCGCTGCTGGCATGGCGAATGGCATCCGCGAGTGCAGCAAATTCGCGCTCGGCATCGGCCAACACATGCGAGGCTTGGCGCGCCGCAGGCACGCCCAACAAAGCGGCCATGCGATACGTTTCAATTTCTAGCAGCTGTTGCACCAAACCACCTTGTCGGCGCGGCGTGAGAGAACCCGTCAACAACACGATGCGCGAATAGCCATCGGGGTGCAGCTGAAAATCGGTGTACACCTCGCCATGCCCCTCAGCCACGGTCGAGGCCACCAAGGTGTCGTCATGCAACACCTTGGGCATGTCTTGGTGAATGTCGGGCGTGGACGCTGGCAACAGCCACACATGCAAACGCGCCAAGCACTCGCCGGGCAATTGCGCCAGCCACTTTTGAGGCACGGCCTGTACCGCAGTCATGGGCTCACCTTGGGCAAACACATCCGACGACACGGGACGCATGAAGGTCCACGACACGAACTCGGTGTGCAACTCCCAACGCATGCGAAACGGCCCCAAGTCCATGCGCACATGGTTGGTGTGGACATCTGGCGCGGGCAAATGGTGGTCGTGCAGCAGCTGGGCCAAATGGTCGCGGCTGGCTTGTGCGCTGACGCGGTCCACCCACATGACCACACGCGAAATCACCTGCGGTGCTTGCATGGGTTCTGGCGGTCGTGCGTGCACTTCGTTGTGCAAGGCCAGTCGTTGGGGATGGTCGATCATCGCGGTCTTTCTGAGAAAACTGATGCAAACCTCAATATAAGCGAAGCCGAATCGACGCTGAATGAAAAACGGCACCCGAAGGTGCCGTTTGAGGTTGAAACAGTTTGAACTGAATCAATCTTCCACGAAGGCTTCTTCGCGTTTGGACTTGATGGACGGCAACAGCACGATCACCAAGAGCATCGCCGCCGCCGCCAGCAAGCCGGCAGACAAAGGACGTGTACCAAACACGGTCCAGTCACCACGCGAGAGCAACAGCGCGCGACGCAGGTTCTCTTCCATCATGGGGCCGAGGATGAAGCCCAGCAGCAAGGGCGCAGGCTCTACACCCAGCTTCATGAAGATGTAACCAATCAAACCAAAACCAGCCACCATCCAAATGTCGAAAGTGTTGTTGTTGGTCGAGTACACACCAATCGCGCAGAACAGCACGATGGCGGGGAACAAGAAGCGGTAAGGCACAGACAACAACTTGATCCACATGCCGATCAACGGCAAGTTCAAGATCACGAGCATCAGGTTACCAATCCACATCGAGGCAATCAGACCCCAGAACAACTCGGGGTTGCTGGTCATCACCTGTGGGCCGGGTTGGATGTTGTGGATGGTCATCGCACCCACCATCAAAGCCATCACGGCGTTGGGTGGAATACCCAAGGTCAGCAAGGGAATGAACGAGGTTTGTGCACCGGCGTTGTTGGCCGATTCAGGCGCAGCCACACCGCGGATGTTGCCTTGACCGAAAGGCACTTCACCGGGCTTGAGGGCTGTTTTCTTCTCGATGGTGTAAGCCGCAAACGCTGCCAACAACGCACCGCCACCAGGCAACACGCCGAGCAACGAACCCAACGATGTACCGCGAATCACCGCAGGCAACATGTTCTTGAAGTCTTCCTTGGTGGGGAACAAACCTTCCACCTTGGCCGTGAACACTTCGCGTTCGTCTTCGGGTTGCGACAAGTTCGAAATGATTTCGCCGTAACCGAACACGCCCATCGCCACCACCACAAAGCCCACGCCGTCGGTGAGTTCGGGAATGTCAAAGCTGAAACGTGCCACGCCAGAGTTCACGTCGGTACCGATCAAGCCCATCAACAGGCCCAACACGATCATGGCAATCGCTTTGAGCAAAGAGCCCGAAGCCAACACCACCGCGCCCACCAAGCCCAAGATCATGAGCGAGAAGTATTCAGCGGGGCCGAACTTGAACGCGAGTTCTGTCAGAGGAGGCGCGAAGGCCGCCAAGATCAACGTCCCCACAGAGCCAGCGAAGAATGAACCCAAACCAGCCGCCGCCAACGCAGGACCTGCGCGACCTTTGCGAGCCATTTGGTAGCCGTCGATGGTGGTCACGACCGATGATGATTCACCAGGCAAGTTCACCAAAATAGCGGTGGTCGAACCACCGTATTGCGCGCCGTAGTAAATACCAGCCAACATGATGAGCGCCGACACAGGCGGCAACGCATACGTGGCGGGCAACAACATGGCGATGGTGGCCACAGGGCCGATGCCTGGCAACACGCCAATCAGCGTACCCAAGATACAGCCGACCAAGGCGTACATGAGGTTGATGGGCGTGAACGCCACACCAAAACCCAGAGAGAGGTTTGCAATCAAATCCATTTTTTAGTTCTCCCGGCTTAGCCAGCAATAAAGGTAGGCCACACAGGCATTTGCAACTTCAGCAGCAAGATGAACGCCACGTAGCTGCCAGCTGACAAGATCGTGGCCAAGATGAGCACGTCTTTCAACACAAAGGTTTCACCGGCTTTGCTGGCGATGATGACCAAGGCGTAAATCGCAGCGATCAAGCCCATGGCAGGGACGCCAAAGCTAGGCAAACCAGCCAACAAAATACCAAACACAATGTTGGCACCCAAGATGAAGATGATGGGTTTCCATGCGAATTTTCCAATCGGCTCACCGTCTTCGGTGTGTTCCACCAACGAGTAAAACGTGATGAAGGCACCGAGCACGGCCAAGAAAATGCCGAGCAACAAGGGGAAGTAACCAGGGCCCATGCGAGCGCCTGTACCCACGGTGTAGTTGGTCGCACCCCATGCGAAACCACCGCCGACCAGCATGAACATCAGGCCGGAGAAAAAGTCTTTCTGACTTTTGATCATTTGATCTCCTCAATCCAAAAGCAAATATGCGCTGAATTATGGAGTTGCACTGAGGTGCACTTCGATGTGGGTTCCACCTATTTGGGGCGCACTCGCAATCGGGGGTAAACCCCTAAATCACACGTCTTTCAAGGGTTTGAACACGCGCAACCATTTGGTCGCAGGCAGCGGCCAACGCGCTTGAATGGCCTCGGCACGCGCCATCAGTTCTGCACGCTTGGGGTGCGTGGGCGTGCGCTGTGCAAGCACCACGGTGTTGCCTTCGCGTGTGGGCTTGAAGGCCCACAAGGCATCGGCACCAAACGCTTGCGCCATCTTCTCCACACTTTGCGCAAAGCTGGAGCTGCGGCCAAACAAGTTGACCGTCATGCAACCATCATCGGTCAAGAGGCTGCGGCAATCTGCATAAAACTCCGCACTGTCCAGCACGGGCGACGCGGCTTCGTGGTCATACAAGTCCACTTGCAGCGCATCGATCTGGCCACGCCAATGGTCGTGCTTGGCCACCTCGGCGGCATCACCCAACACCACTTGCAGCTTGGCGCTGTCAGCGGGCAGCTTGAACCACAGGCGGCATGCGGCCACCACTTGGGGATTCAACTCAATGGCGGTGGTTTTCATGCGCAGGTGTTTGAACGAAAACTTGGTGAGTGCCGCCGCGCCCAAGCCCAGTTGCATGGCGTGCAGCTTGCTCACTTTGTCAGGGTCGACAAACAACAGCCACGCCATCATGCGTTGCACGTATTCGAGGTCAATGTCAAAGGGCTTCTCGATGTTCATCGAGCCTTGCACCCACGGCGTGCCGAGGTGCAGGTAACGGGTGTCGCCGTAGTCAGAGAAATTGACTTCGGGGAGTTGGAGTTTTTTCTTGGTTGCCATTGCGTTGTTTTCGTTGTTTATCCAGCCATGCCTTCGACCACAAAGCGCACGCGCTTGTTGCCTTGCCACTCGTCGGCCTCTAAGCGAAAGGCCAAATGCGCCAGTGGCGGCAAGGGGTCAACGCGGCCAAACCAAATGCCATCCACAGGTTGGCCTTGGTGGCGCAGTTTGAGGGCCAAATGTTTTTCACCCACTAAGCGCTGACCCAACACTTCGACCTCTTCGCTGAACGTGGGCGGCGCAAAGCCTTGACCCCACACTTCGCGCGCCAAGGTGTCGGCCAACTCCGGGCGGCGGTATTCGGGCAGCAGCGGGCCATCGGTGTCTAGGCGGCGTTGCAAGGTGGCTTCGTCGAGCCACTCTTGCGCCACCTCTTGCAAGGCTTCTTCAAAGGTGGCGAGGTTGTCTTCTTCCAAGGTGCAGCCCGCGGCCATGGCGTGACCACCAAAGCGCAGCAACACCCCAGGGTGACGCTTGGCCACGAGGTCGAGTGCATCGCGCAAATGAAAGCCGGGGATGGAGCGGCCCGAGCCTTTGAGCTCGTGGCCTTTGCCCGCCGCTTGGCTGGGCGCAAACACAAACGTGGGGCGGTGGTGCAAGTCTTTGAGCTTGGCCGCCACGATGCCCACCACGCCTTCGTGGAAGTCGGGGTCGAACACACACAGGGCAGACGGCGGCTCTTCTTCGGGGTCAAACATGTCTTGCGCCAGCTCTAGGGCTTGCTCGCGCATGTCGCCTTCAATCTCGCGGCGCTCACGATTGATGCGGTCGAGCTGTGTGGCCAACTCGGTGGCGCGGCCCACGTCGTCGGTGGTCAAGCATTCAATGCCGAGGGTCATGTCCGACAAACGACCGGCAGCGTTGATGCGTGGACCAATGGCAAACCCAAAATCTTGTGAAGTACATTTCTCGCTTTTACGCCCTGCTGCAGCAAACAAAGCCGCCATGCCCGCAGGCATTTGCCCTTTGCGCACACGTGCCAAACCTTGGGCCACCAAGCGGCGGTTATTGGCATCGAGCTTGACCACGTCGGCGACCGTACCCAACGCAACGAGTGGCAGCAAGGTGTCTAACTTTGGCTGTTGTTCTGCCGTGAACACGCCCCGCTTGCGCAGCTCCGCACGCAAAACCAAGAGCACATAAAACATGACACCCACACCCGCGAGCGATTTGCTTTCAAACGTACAGCCGGGTTGGTTGGGGTTCACGATGGCGTCGGCCTCGGGCAACACCGCTGCAGGCAAATGGTGATCGGTGACGAGCACTTGCAAACCCAAGGCGCGCGCACGTGCCACGCCCTCGACGCTGGCAATGCCGTTGTCCACGGTGATGAGCACATCGGCACCGCTGGCTTTGACGCGCTCAGAAATCGGGGGCGTGAGGCCGTAGCCGTCCACCACGCGGTCGGGCACGATGTAGCTCACGTGCTTGGCACCTAACAGACGCAAGCCCCGCAGCGCTACAGCGCAGGCGGTGGCCCCATCGCAGTCGTAGTCGGCCACGATGCAGAGTTTCTTGTTCGCAGCCATCGCATCGGCCAACAAGGTGGCAGCAGCTTCGATGCCTTTCAGACCGGCGGGCGGCAGCAGTTGCGCGAGTGACGCATCTAAAGTGGCCGCATCTTGCACACCGCGTGCGGCATACAAACGCGCCAGCAGCGGGTGCACACCCGCTTGCTCAAGCGCCCAAATGCTGCGTGGCGGCATGTCGCGTGGAATGAATTGCATGGGCTTAATCTTTCAAAGACGCTGCGGCCAACACGGTGTCTAAAGAAGTCGGTGCGAAGCGTTGGCGCACGCGTTGCCACAACGATGGCTTGGCGCTGTCGTACACATGAAACTCATGCTCACCACACAACACCAAACGCTGCGGCTCACCTGCAGCCACGCGGGCCAGCAGGGGTGCCATCACCTGCGCATCGACGTGTTGCCACGCTTCCAACCAACCGATGAGGTCTTGTTGCAAGGCGCTGTCGCGCAGGGTTTGAACCACGACCGGCTCTGAACGCGCAGGCTGCGACGCAGGCAGCGCGCCCGTGCCATGCACCCAAAACGAGTTGATGGTCAAACGACGCGCCGCGTTGACGGGGTGGGTGTAGAGCAGCATTTGCATTTCGTTTTGCAAACGACGCAGCAGTTGCGCCGCAGGGCTCAACGGCTCGGCGGTGTGGCTACCCACCAGCCAAGGGTCGATGTTGCGGCCAATCACGCGGTCGAGCGAGGCCGTGGGCAAGTCGACCAACAACGCCGATTGCGCCAGCCATTGACCCGGCTTGTAGGGGTGCAGCGCAATGCCGTCTTCGGCAAAAAAACTTTGCATGGTTTGAAGCAAGGTGGTGTCTGTCGCCTCGTCGATCTGCAAATGCGCAGGGTCGCCCAAGGTCACTTGGCCATTGCTCACATGCCAGTTGCACAGGCTGATGAAGGCCCACCCCTTCGATGCCTCATGCCCTGCCGCGCACAAGCCACGCGCTGCTGCCGCACGCGCGGCGCTTGGCAAAGCACCATCAGCCACGCGCCAGCCCATGGCTTGCGCCCAAGCGCGTTCATGCGGCGGCGAGAGCGTGGCGAGCAAGGGTTCTTGCACTTGATCGATTTGGACGTCCACACGTTGGGCTTGCGCCACCCAAGCGCGCAGGTGGGGCAACTCGGCCTTGGCCAACACCGATGCCTCAGGGCCGTGCAGGGTCCACAGCGAAAACGGAATCAGGGTGGTGTCACGCACAGAATGGATCAGCACAGAAGTCATAGCCCCGATTGTCCGTGATGCCGCCTTGCACTCTGATCACTGCGGGGATAATTCAGCCCACATGCAAAACACCTCGTCCAAACTCCCCTACGAATTGCTGATTGGTTGGCGTTACACGCGCGCAGGCCGTGTGTCGGGGCGCAATGGGTTTATTTCGTTCATCTCAGGCGTGTCCATGCTGGGCATTGCGCTGGGTGTGGCCGCGCTCATCATTGTGCTGAGTGTGATGAACGGCTTTCAAAAAGAAGTGCGTGACCGCATGTTGGCCGTGGTGTCGCACATCGAGCTGCTCGCCCCCGGCGGCGAAGGCTTTGCCGATGTGAACGCCCTCATCACCCAAGCCAAGCAAAACACCGAAGTGGTGGCCGCAGCGCCCTTCGTGTCGCAACAAGCCCTGATGGCGCGTGGCGAAGACATGCGCGGCGCAATGGTGCGCGGCATCGACCCCGAACCCGAAACACAGGTGAGCGACTTCACCTTGCAAATTCCACCCGAGGTGCGTGCCACCTTGCAAAGTGGCAGCTTCAATGTGGTGCTGGGCGGCGAGCTGGCGATGTCGATGGGCGTGCGTGTGGGGGATCAAATCACGCTCATTGCACCGGGCGGGCAAGTCACCCCCGCGGGCGTGATGCCACGCTTGAAACAACTGCACGTGTCAGGCATTTTTGATTCGGGGCATTACGAATACGACGCCTCGCTTGCCTTGCTGCACATGGCAGATGCGCAGCGCATCTTCCGCCTTGAAGCGCCCACGGGCGTGCGCCTGAAAATCAAAGACAGCCAACAAGCCCGCAGCGTGGCTTATGACCTCGCGGTGCATCTCGGCCCCGATGTGATCGTGCGCGATTGGACACGCCAAAACCGCACGTGGTTTGCGGCGGTGCAAGTGGAAAAACGCATGATGTTCATCATCCTCACCCTCATCGTGGCGGTGGCGGCGTTCAACCTCGTCACCACACTGGTGATGACGGTGACCGACAAACGCGCGGACATCGCCATCTTGCGCACGCTGGGCGCGAGCCCCAAAAGCATCATGGCCATCTTTGTGGTGCAAGGGGCCACCGTGGGCGTGCTCGGCACGCTGGGTGGTTTGTTGCTGGGCCTCTCAGTGGCGTTCAACATTGACGTGATCGTGCCCGCGATTGAACACCTGCTGGGCGCGAGCTTCTTGCCGCGTGACATCTACCTCATCAGCCGCATGCCCAGCGACCCGCAAGCGGGCGACATTTGGCCGATTGCCATCATCTCGTTGGTGTTGGCGTTCTTGGCCACCCTTTATCCCAGTTGGCGCGCCAGCCGCGTCAACCCAGCTCTTGCCTTGCGCTACGAATGAGGCTCGACATGCATACACCCGTTCTCACCGCCCACCACCTCAGCCGCCGCTTCACCGAAGGGCCGCTGGATGTGACCGTGTTGCACAACGTCGATCTGTCGGTCAACGCGGGCGAAACCCTCGCCATCGTCGGCTCATCGGGCTCGGGCAAAAGCACCTTGCTGCATGTGCTGGGCGGCTTGGACGAGCCCACCTCGGGCAGCGTGTCGCTCATGGGTCGACCTTTGGCGGGCCTGAGCGCTGCAGCCTTGGGCGATTTGCGCAACCAGCACTTGGGCTTTGTGTATCAGTTCCACCATTTGTTGCCCGAGTTCAGCGCGATCGACAACGTGGCCATGCCCTTGTGGATTCGCCGCATGGACCGCGCTGCCGCCAGCGCCCAAGCTCAGACCATGCTCGAAGCGGTAGGCCTTGGCCCCCGCATGCACCACCGCCCTGCCGAGCTGTCGGGTGGCGAACGCCAACGCGTGGCCATCGCCCGCGCGCTGGTGACGCGCCCCGCGTGCGTGCTGGCCGATGAACCCACCGGCAACCTCGATCGCAACACAGCCGACAACGTCTTTGCACTGATGCTGCAACTGGCCCGCGAACACAACACCGCATTCGTGTTGGTGACGCATGACAACGCCTTGGCCGCACGCTGCGACCGTCAGCTGCACTTAGACTCAGGAAAATTAGACCAATACACAAAAAAGTAACATTTATTTAAATATATTAATACTTTCAATCTAAATTAGTGTCTAATTAGGCACATGAACAGTTTCCAAGACTATTACGCCGTGCTGGGGGTTGCCCCCACCGCCGATCCCGAAGTCATTCGGGCGGCGTACCGCGTTTTGGCACAGCGCCACCACCCAGACCGCAACGCCCACACAGATGGCACGGCCATGGTGCGCCTAAACCAAGCTTATGCCGTGTTGTCGTGCCCACGACGTCGAGCAGAGTTTGACTTGCTGCGAAACCGCATGCACGCACATGGACAAACCAATCGGTTCAACGCTTACGCACGTCCCAGCGCGTCCTTCACATCGCGCGGCTCCGTGGTGCTCACCACCTACGACCACCGAGGCCGCTTGCACGCCTACGCTTGAGGGCATTCACCGCCTCAGCCGTTGAACAAACGCCCCCGTGCGTTTTGCGTGATGGCTGCCACGCACGGGTGCGAAATACGGCGCTCGACCGAGACCGCAAAAAACTCTTCCACCAACTCGTCGCTTCGGCCAATCACATCGACACCGTATTGCGCCACAGTTTCTTTTTCCAAAATACCCGGCGACATGAAGACACCCCGCCCTTCGCGGCCAAACGCCGTCATCAGCGCGCCATCGTCAAACTCGCCCACCACCCGCAGCTGAATTTTGTGGCGCACCAGCCAGCCATCGAGCTGCTGACGTACCGACGACGATGAGCCTTGAATCAGCATGGGCGCATCGTGCAAACACTGCGGAAACTTGCCCTTCAACGTGGCGCGCAACGCAGGCGTGCAAAAAAAGCTCATGGGCGTGGTGCCCAAGGCGTGGTTGAACGCCTTCACGCTGATGCGCTTAGACAGAGGCTCATCGGCAATCACCAAATCAAGGCGGTGCAACGCCAACTGCGCCAGCAAATCTGGAAACTTGCCTTCACTGCCAATCAAGCGCACGGGCTCTGCAATTGACAAGGCAGGTTCTAACAAGCGATACGCCACCGACTTGGCCACCGAGTCAGCCACCCCAACCCGAAACTCCAAGGTGCGCGCGCCCGCTTGGGGTTGGGCCATGGCAGATTCCAGCTCAGCGCCCAACGCAAAAATATCATCGGCATAGCTCAAGGCTTTGCGCCCGTCTTCCGTCAGCTCAAGTTGGCGGCCACTTTTTCGGAACAGTTTGCGGCCCAAGCTCTCTTCCAATAACTTGATTTGCCCCGACAAGGTTTGCGGCGTGGTGTGCAGCTGCTCGCCCGCGCGCATGATGCCGCCCGCGCGTGCCGTGACCCAAAAATAGTAGAGATGTTTGAAATTCATGGCGCTTAAAACTTCGATTTTTTCGAATAAATAAATTAATAAATACGAATTTACACGAAGTAATCTTCTGCGTAAAGTTCACCCCAGTCTGGCAAACAGCCAGCAAAAACACCAAGGAGCATCCATGCGTTTGAGTACCAAAAGCCGTTTTGCCGTGACCGCCATGATTGACATGGGCATGCGTCAACATCTAGGCCCTGTGTCGCTGGCCGCCATCAGCCAACGCCAACACATCTCCATCTCTTATTTGGAACAGCTCTTTAGCAAGATGCGCCAGCACGGTTTGGTGGAAAGCACACGCGGCCCAGGCGGCGGCTACACCTTGAACCGCGATGCGCACCACATCAGCGTGGCTGACATCATTTGTGCGGTCAACAGCCCCGACGAAAAAGAGCATGTGTCTGAGGATGCGCAAAAGAATGGCTATGTCTCCACCGAAGCGTTATGGTCACAACTGAATCAAAAAATGGAAGACCACATGCAAGCCATCAGCCTGCACAGCCTCATTGCAGATCAGCTCTCCAAAGCTGAACAAGCACCGACCAACAACTCACCCAAGCGCGGCGTGTTCGTTCAAAAACCGCAGGCCACGGTCACGCCCAGCGTGCCGAACTCGGTGTTCGCCTTGGGCAACTTGTAAGCCACGCACGATGTGGATTGACACCCATTGCCACCTCGACGCTGCGGAGTTCGACACAGACCGCGCAGCCGTCCACCTGCGCGCTCGTGCCGCAGGTGTGGTGCCTTGCTTGATTCCAGCCGTGGCAGCGGCCAACTTTGAAACGGTGCGTCTGTTGGCCCACGCGCAGCAAGACGTTTATGCATTAGGCATTCACCCGCTCTACACGCCGCAGGCCACCGAGGCACATTTGGCACAACTCGATGCAGAGCTACGCACCCACCGCGACGACCCACGCTTGGTGGCCGTGGGTGAAATTGGCCTCGATGGTTTTGTGCCTGAGCTCAACACGCCCGAGGCGTTCGCCAAGCAACAACAGTTTTACAAGGCCCAGCTCCAGCTCGCCCAACAGCACCAACTGCCCGTCATCTTGCATGTGCGCCGCAGTGCGGACCTGTTGCTCAAAGGCTTGCGCGACACACCGGTGGTGGGCGGCATTGCCCATGCGTTCAATGGCAGCCTGCAACAAGCGCAAGCCTTCATCACCTTGGGTTTCAAGCTCGGCTTTGGCGGCACGCTCACGTATGACCGAGCTTTGCAACTGCGCCGCTTGGCCACCGAGTTGCCCCTCTCGGCCATCGTGCTCGAAACCGATGCACCCGACATTCCCCCGCATTGGCTGTACACCACTGCCGAGCAACGCAATGCAGGCCAGCCACAAGGCCGCAACGAACCGGCCGAGCTGCCACGCATCGCACAAACATTGGCAGATCTGCGAGGCATCTCTTTAGAGGTGCTGGCCCAAGCCACCAGCGCCAATGCACGCGAGGCCTTGCCACGCCTACAATGAAGGCGTGACTTCAAACATCCTCAACGCCGACCTGCACTGCCACTCCGTCGTCTCGGATGGCACGCTCACGCCAGAGCAATTGGCCGCTCGCGCCAAAGCCAATGGCGTTGAACTCTGGGCTTTAACCGACCACGACGAAGTGGGCGGCCAAGACCGCGCACTCGCCGCTGCGCAAGCCAACGGTTTGAAGTACCTCACGGGCGTTGAAATCTCCATCACCTTTGCCAATAAGACCGTGCACATCGTCGGCTTGGGGTTTGACGCACACAACGAACAACTGGTGAATGGCCTGCGCCAAACACGCGGCGGACGTGGTGAACGCGCGCAAGAAATGTCGGATGGTTTGGCCAAGGTTGGCATCCACGGTGCTTACGAAGGTGCACTCAAATACGCAGGCAATCACGAGCTGATTTCGCGCACCCACTTTGCACGCTTCCTCGTCGAGACCGGCGCATGCCAAGACACCAACGAGGTGTTTCGCCGCTTCCTCACCGAAGGCAACCCCGGCTTTGTGCCCCACCGCTGGGCCACACTCAAAGACGCGGTGCAGTGGATTGTGCAAGCGGGCGGCATGGCCATCATTGCTCACCCAGCACGCTACGGCTTCACGCCCAACGAAGAGTTCGCGCTCTTCACCGAATTCAAAAACCACGGAGGCCAAGGCGTCGAGGTGGTCACTGGCAGCCACACACCCGCCGAGTACGTGACCTACGCCGACATGGCCCAAGAGTTCAATCTGTACGCCTCACGCGGCAGCGATTTCCATAGCCCCGACGAGAGCCGCATTGACCTCGGCACTCTGCCTTGGCTGCCCGGTCAACTCACCCCCGTGTGGGAAGCGCTCGCCGACCGAATTCAATAATGGCTCAGTTTCTTCAAGTTCACCCCGACAACCCACAACCCCGTTTGCTCAAACAAGCCGTGCAGCTGCTAGAGCGGGGCGGCATCGTGGCCGTGCCCACCGATTCGAGCTACGCCTTGGTGTGCCACCTTGACGACAAATCAGCCGTCGAGCACATGCGCCGCATTCGCCAAGTCGACGAGAAGCACCACCTCACCTTGATGTGCCGCGATTTGTCTGAGCTGGCCAACTACGCCCGCGTGGACAACCGCCAATACCGCTTGCTCAAAGCGGCCACGCCCGGGGCCTACACCTTCATCTTGGAAGCCACCAAAGAAGTGCCGCGCCGCGTCAGCCACCCACAACGCAAAACCATTGGCCTGCGCGTGCCGCTGAACAAAACCTTGCTGGACTTGCTCGAGCTGCACGGCGCACCGCTCTTGGCTACCACCCTCATCGCCCCTGGTGAGACAGACCCCATGAACGACGCCGAAGCCATTCGCGACCGTTTTGAGCACGACCTTGCCGCGGTGATTGATGCCGGTGCCTGCGCACTCGAACCCACCACCGTGGTCGACCTCACACCGATGGACGGCGGGGGCGACCCCGAGCTCATCCGCGAAGGACGTGGTCCGCTGAGCACTTTGGGCCTGTGAACGGCACCTCGCCTAGGCTCAAAGTATTGAATGAGACAATTGCAGCGTGAATTTTCCTGAGCTCATTCAAACCATTCTGATTTACGGCTTGCCCGTGGTGTTTGCCATCACGTTGCACGAAGCCGCCCACGGCTATGTGGCACACCTGCGCGGCGACAACACCGCATGGATGATGGGCCGCGTCACGCTCAACCCCATGCCGCACATCGACCCCATGGGCACTTTGGTGATGCCCATCGTGTTGTTTTTGGCCACGGGCGGTAACTTTTTGTTTGGTTACGCACGACCCGTCCCCGTGAACTTTGGCCGCTTGAACCACCCCAAGCGCGACATGATTTGGGTCGCGCTGGCTGGACCCGCCGTCAACTTCTTCCAAGCCTTTGTGTGGGCGTTTGCGATGTACGCACTCATTGCCGCAGGCGTGGAAGAACGCTACTTCATCGAAGTCTGCAAAGCCGGCGTCAAAGTGAACGCCGTGATGTTTGCGTTCAATTTATTCCCTTTGCCGCCCCTCGATGGTGGCCGAATCTTGGTGGGTTTGCTGCCTTGGAAGCAAGCCGTGTGGTTGTCGCGCGTCGAGCCTTATGGCTTTTACATCGTGATGGCTTTGGTGGTCTTGAAAGTCGTCGACACCTTGTGGATGGCCCCCATCATGACCTTGACCTTTGAGTTGCTGAGCCTCATGCTCAGTCCGTTTGAATTTTTACTGAAGCCTTGAACATGAAAGAACGCGTTCTCTCCGGCATGCGCCCCACCGGCGCTTTGCATTTGGGCCACTACCACGGCGCTTTAAAAAACTGGGTGCGTTTGCAATCCGAGATGGATTGCTTCTACTTCGTAGCAGACTGGCATGCCCTCACCACGCACTATGAAAACCGCGAGGTGATTGAGAAGAACGTTTATGAAATGGTCATCGATTGGTTAGCTGCCGGCCTCGACCCCAACCAATGCACCATCTTTTTGCAAAGCCGCATCCCCGAACATGCCGAGCTGTTCACCCTCTTGGCCATGGGCACACCGCTGGGTTGGTTGGAGCGCGTGCCCACCTACAAAGACCAGCAAGAAAAGCTCAAGGACAAAGATTTGTCCACCTACGGCTTCTTGGGCTACCCCCTGCTGCAAGCCGCCGACATCTTGATTTACAAAGCCAAGCACGTACCCGTGGGCGAAGACCAGGCCAGCCATGTGGAACTGACCCGCGAAGCCGCGCGTCGCTTCAACCACCTGTATGGCCGCGAAACCAACGCCGAAGAAAAAGTGCAAACGTCTCTGGCCAAGCTGCCCAAAGACAGCGTGAAGCGCTTTGAAAAATCGCGCAAGGCCTACCAAGAAACCGGCGACGCCAAAGCCATGGAAGGCGCCTTGGGCTACATCGCCACAGCGCCCGAGTTGGACGAGCAAGACCGCGAGCGTTTGAACGGTTATTTCAAAGGCACTGGCAAAATCATCTTGCCCGAACCACAAGCCTTGCTCACCGAAGCCAGCAAGCTGCCAGGCTTGGACGGTGCCAAGATGAGCAAGAGCTACAACAACTCGATTGCCATTCGCGAAGACCGCGCCACGATTGAGCAAAAGGTCAAGCGCATGCCGACCGACCCGGCCCGCCAAAAACGAACGGACGTTGGCAATCCCGACAAATGCCCCGTCTGGCAATTCCACATGGTCTACAGCGATGCGGGCCAGCGCGAATGGGTCACCCAGGGCTGCAAAACCGCGGGCATTGGCTGCTTGGACTGCAAGCAACCCATCATTGAAGCCATCCTGCGCGAGCAACAACCCATGCTTGAGCGCGCCGAACCCTACATCAGCAACCCCAAGATCGTCCGTGACATCGTGGACGCAGGTACTGAAAAAGCACGACAAACAGCACGGGAAACCATGCAGGATGTTCGGTCCGCAATGGGGCTAAACTACTAATATTGATTCAGGAGTAATAAAAATGAGTATGTACATCATTGACGACCATCCTTTGGTCCGCCAAGCCATCGCCATGTTGTTGCGCCGCATGCGTCCCGCATCGAAAGTTGTTGAATTGGAAAAGTTCAGCGAATTGCAAGCTGCCATCATCAAAAACGGTGACCCCGAACTGTTTGTACTCGACTTGTTACTCCCTGGCGTGAAAGGCACATCGGCTGTCAAAGAGATCAAGAGCATGTACAGCACTGTGCCTTTGGCCGTGATTTCTTCCATGCCAGCAGGCGAAGCCGAAGAGACGTGTATCGAAGCCGGCGCCGACATCTACATCGAGAAGTCGACACCTGCCAACGAAATTTCTTCTGCCATTCAAGGTTTGTTTGCTGCTGAAAACGGCGACGAAGAACACGCTGTGGTGGTGGGCGAGACCAAGTTGTCCAAGCGCCAAAAGCAACTCATCGTCATGCTCGACCGTGGGTTGAGCAACCGCGACATCGCCGCCGAGTTGGACATCAGCGAACACACCGTGAAGGTTCACCTGTGGCGCTTGTTCCGTCGTTTGGACGTGAAGAGCCGCACGCAAACGCTGCATTTCGCGCGCACCAACGGCTTGCTGTAATTCACAACACCCCAACAAAAAGCCCCGCACTGCGGGGCTTTTTTGTGGGCAATTCAACCGCGCGCTTAAGGCGTGGCTTGCAAAGTGTCACGCACCATCAAGTTCAGCCCCTTGGTGCCGGGTTTCACAGGGGTGAGGCTCACACCGTAGTCACCGGGCTGCGCGGTGGCTTGGCCACTCTTGGAGATGCGCACACGCACCGTCACCTCGTCCATGCCTGAGAGCTTGGCGTTGGGGCTCATGGCCATGCTGTCGTCGAGCGTGAAGTCAAGCGGCAATTTGTCTGCGGTGGTGCGCAAAATCGCAATCGGCATGCGCGAACCCGTGACAGGTGTGGCGTACACAAACACCATGTCGGTGGCAGCCACCAAGCCTTGGAGTTCTTTCACCAAGGTCACCCGACCGCTGATACTGCTCGCAGCCAGCGCGGCCTTGTTGGCTTGCATCTCTGCGGCAGCGTTGGTGGCGCGTGGCGGAATGGCGGGCAAGCCCATCTTGTCGCGGGCTTCGGCAATGGCGCGGTCAAGCTCGGGGGCATCCGGCGAATCGGCAGGCACCACTTCGCGGGCGCGTTCCCAATAGCGCAGAGCCGTATTGAAATTCATCTCGGCATACGAGGCACTGCCCGCCAAGAACAAAGCGTTGAGGTGATGAGGGTCCGCCGTGAGCACGCGTTGGATGATCGACCACGGCTCGCCCGCAAAGCTGCCGCCGTTCTTTTGCGCGAGCACTTCGGCACGTTCAATCGACAAGTTGTCATCGCGGCTCAGGGTCAGGGCCTTGGCATACGCCTCGGCAGACTCCTCGTAGCGCGCACGCGCACGTTGCACGCGGCCCAGCATGACCCAACCTTCCATGCTGTTGGGCTCGTCTTGCAAGCGGCGTGTGAGCGCAGTGGCCATCTCGGTCAGCTTCTCTGGCGTCACTTCGGCAGAGGCATTGGCGCCTTGCTTGAGCGCAAGCGGGTCTAGCGCCGCAGGTTCGCCCAAGACGCTGTACATCACCATGGACGCCACGGGCACGACAAACACCAACAAGCCAATGCTCAGCCACGGCTTGCGCCACACAACGGCCGTGCTTGAGGCGTTGGGTGCGTCAGCCACTGCCGCATCGCCTACATCGGCGAGCAAGCGCTCGGACAACTCATCACGCGCGGCTTTGAGCTCTTCGTAGTTGAGATTGCCCATCACGAACTCACGGTCGAGTTCGGCCAGTTGGTCGCGGTACACCGCGGCGTTGGCCTGGGCAGGGTCGTTCACGGCCTCGGCTTGGTGCGCGGCCACGCGTGCGCCTTGTTGCGAACCGCGCCACAACGCGACGCTCAACACGAGCAAGACGACCGCGATCATGGCGACGGCGACATAAATAAAAGCGAGTGCGGGATTCACATCAACCTTTCAACAGTTGCTTGGCGCGCTCACGCGCTTCGTCACTCAACACCGCAGGCGCGGCCAACGTGCGACGTTGGCGCAAATACATGCCCAATCCAACCGCCGCAATCACAAGCAACACAAACGGACCAAACCACAACACCCACGTCAACGGTTTGACCTCGGGGCGATACAGCACAAAGTCGCCATAACGGGCGACAAGAAAGTCTTTGATCTCTTGGTCCGACTTGCCCGAACGAATCAGCTCACGCACTTCGCGGCGCAAATCGTCGGCCAGCTCAGCGTGCGAAGACGCCAAGGATTCGTTTTGACACACCAAGCAGCGCAGCTCTTGCGAAATGTCCACCAAACGTGCTTCGAGCTTGGGGTCTTCGGCCATGAGCGGGGCCTCACGTCCGGCGGCCAAACCTGAAGAAGCGGCCACCGCAGGCTCAGGCGCCAACGACGCAGCCGTGGCTTGTGCCAAGGCCGTTTGCGGCGCACACCAAATCGCCATCGAAACGCTGAGCGCATAAACGCCATTCAAGGCGCCTTTCATCCAAACACGTTTCATGATTTGTTCAACTCCGCAATCAGGGGCAAGATTTTTTCAGCCAACAACGCGGGCGAGACAGCGCCCACAAACTTGTAGCGAATCACGCCCGCCTTGTCGATGACGTAGGTTTCGGGCACGCCGTACACACCGTAGTTGATGCCCACGCGACCATCCATGTCCATCACCGAGGTCACGTATGGATTGCCATGGCGCTTGAGCCACACCTCACTGCGCTCACGCGCGAGCTTGAGCTTTTCGTCAAACGGCGCTTTGTACGCGGGATCTTGCGGTTGAATTTCTTTGTAGCTCAGGCCCACGATAGGCACTTGGTTTTTCTCAGCAAAGGCCACCAACACGGGGTGCTCTTCGCGGCATGCCACACACCAAGTGGCCCACACATTGAGCATCCACACTTGGCCTTGCATGTCTGAAGGCGAGAACTTGGCATCGCCCCCCTCCAAGGTGAACAACGTGAAATGCGGGGCAGGCTTGCCAATCAACGGCGAAGGGATTTCGCGAGGGTCACGCTTCAAGCCCACGGCCAAAAAAACCACCAAGCCGATGAACAACACCAGCGGAATCAAAACTTTTTTCATTTGCGGTATCTCCGGTCCAATGCGGCCAAGAGGCCACCCAACACCATCAACACAACGCCGCCCCACAGCCACGGCACAAAGGGCTTGTAGTACACGCGCATGCTCCACTCGGTGCGCGCATCGTCCAGCGGCTCGCCCAGCGACACATACAAGTCACGCATGAAACCGGAGTCAATGCCGGCTTCGGTCATGGGCATGGCCGACGAGAAGTAACGACGTTTTTCAGGTTGCAAGATTTCAATGATCTTGTCGTTGCGCAGCACTTGCACATCAGCACGCACCGCCTTGTAGTTGGGGCCACGCACTTCGTCAAGGGAATTGAGGCGGAAGGTGTAGGGCGCGATGGTGACCACGTCACCAATTTGCATGCGCACGTCGCGCTCAACCTCATAGCTCTTCACGCCGGTGATGCCAATGACCAGCACCGCCATACCGAAGTGCGCAAGGTGTTGCCCCCAGAACGACGCGGGAATACGACCAGGCTTGTTCACACGCGCCAGCACTTGCTGTGCAGTGCCCAAAGCCACCCACAGCCCCAAGAACAAACCAAATGCGGCACCGATGGACCACGCGCCCAACGCAAACGGCAACACCAACGCCAAGCCCAATGCGCTGGCGAATGCCCAGCGCAGCTTGAACGCGATCTCGCGCACATTCGCATCACGCCAACGCGCCACCGAGCCGGGGATGATGAGGAACACCGTCGGCACCAACAGCGGTGCAAACACAGCGTTGAAATAAGGAGGCCCGACAGAGAGCTTGCCCAAGTTCAGCGCATCAATGATGAGCGGGTAAATCGTGCCCAACAATACGGCTGCGGTGGCCACCACCAGCAACACACTGTTGGCCAACAAAAACGATTCGCGCGACACCAACGCCATGCGGCCACCCAAAGCCACACGCGGCGCACGCCACGCAAACAAGGTGAGCGAAGAGCCGACCACCACAGCCAAGAAGATCAAGATGAACACACCGCGCTTGGGGTCCGATGCAAACGCATGCACCGACGTGAGCACGCCTGAGCGAACCAAGAACGTGCCGAGCAACGACAACGAAAAAGCAGCAATGGCCAACAACACCGTCCACGCTTTGAAGCTGCCGCGCTTCTCGGTCACCATCAACGAGTGAATCAGCGCCGTGCCCACCAACCAAGGCATGAGCGATGCGTTTTCAACGGGGTCCCAAAACCACCAACCGCCCCAGCCGAGTTCGTAATACGCCCACCATGAGCCCAAACCAATGCCGAAGGTGAGGAACATCCACGCCACCACCGTCCAAGGGCGCGACCAACGCGCCCACGCCGCATCCAAGCGTCCGCTCATCAAAGCCGACACCGCAAACGCAAACGCCACAGCCATGCCCACATACCCCATGTAGAGCATGGGCGGGTGAATCACCAAGCCGGGGTCTTGCAGCAAGGGGTTCAGATCGCGGCCATCCAAGGCCGCAGGCAACAAACGCTCAAAGGGGTTGGAGGTGGTCAAGATGAACAACAAGAACCCAACCGAGATCAAACCCAGCACGCCGATCACGCGGGCCACCATGTCGAGCGGCAAGCTGCGCGAGAACACGACCACCGCCACGGTCCACAACGAGAGCAACAACACCCACAGCAAGAGCGAACCTTCGTGACCGCCCCACACCGCCGCAAACTGGTAAGGCTTGGGCAGCAACGAGTTGGAATGTTGCGCCACGTACTGCACCGAAAAATCGTTGCCCAAAAACGCAGCTGCGAGCGCACCAAACGCGAACGCTACCAACACAAATTGCAAAGCTGCGGTAGGCCGCGCCAACGACTGCAAGGTGACTTGCGTTTGCGCATCGCGCACCAAGGTGCCGGCAATGGGCAACACCCCTTGCATCAACGCCACCACAGCGGCCAAGATGAGGGCGAAATGACCGAGTTCTGGAATCATGGTTTGACCTTCAAGGACTGCGCGGCTTTGGCGGCTGCGGCTTGGTCCATCGCGTGCTGTGCTTCGGGTGGCATGTAGTTTTCATCGTGCTTGGCCAACACTTCGCTAGCCACAAACACGCCGTCGTCGCCCAACTTGCCTTGCGCGACCACACCTTTGCCTTCTTTGAACAAATCGGGCAACAGGCCCACATACGAAGCGGTCATTTCATGTGCGGTGTCGGTGATGACAAAACGCACAGCCTGACCTTCGCGGACCAAGCTGCCTTCTTTGACCATGCCACCGGCACGGAACACACGGCCTTTGGGCGCTTCACCGTTGCTCACTTGTGTGGGCGTGAAGAAGAACACCAAGTTGCTTTGAAACGCGTTCAGCACAAAAGCGGCCGCCGCGCACAACACCACAATGCCAGCGGCAATCAGGGCGAATCGTTTGGTTCTGGGTTTCATCCTCACATCACTTTCTCAGCAGACGACTCGTCGTCCAGCAATTGGGCCACGGCTTGTTCAGTTTGCACTTGACGCAGCGCAAGGCGATGCGCCCAACGGGCTTGCCAAACTTCCACCGCCATCAACAAGGCGGTCACGCCCACACTGCCCCACACATACACGGCATAGCCGCCCATGTGCCAAAACTGGCTCCAGTTTTCCCACCTCATCGCTTCACCTCTTCGAGTTCATGCACCCACGTGGCGTGGCTGTCGCGTTGCAAGATCAGCGTGCGCACGCGGTACAACACCAAGGCAATGCTGTACGCCCAAAACGCCAGGGCCACCAACAACATGCCCCACAACATCAGCGCGGCCATGCTGGGCGCTTGGGTGAGCGACACCGAGGCGCCTTGGTGCAAAGTGTTCCACCACTTGACCGAGAAATAAATGATGGGCACGTTGATCGCACCCACGATGGCGATCAACGCCCCAGCGCGGTCGCTGCGGCGGGTGTCGTCAATCGCAGACGTCAACGCGATGTAGCCCAAATACAAGAAAAACAAAATCAGCTCAGACGTCAGGCGTGCATCCCACACCCACCACGCGCCCCACATGGGCTTGCCCCAGAGCGCGCCGGTCCACAGCGAGAGAAAGGCAAACAAGGCACCGGTGGGGGCCAAGGCCCGGGTCATCATGCCGGACAGGCGGGTGTTGAAGGTCAAGCCCAACACGCTCCAAAACGCCATGGCCAAGTAAATGACCATCGACATCCACGATGCAGGCACGTGCACAAAGATGATGCGGTAGCCCTCGCCTTGCTGAAAGTCAGTGGGCGCAACGGCAAAGCCAATCCACAGCCCCGCGACCATGAACGCGGTGGCCAACACAGCAAACCAAGGCCACGCTTTGCCCGCCAAACCATAAAAGGTTTGCGGTGCCGCGTAGTGAAACCAATTGATGTTCTTCATAGAGTCTGTATCGCTTGTGCCGTTATTCCAATGCAATTCGCAACGCGGCTGCACACGCCAAAGGGCTAAAAAATGCGGCCGGCAACAGCATGGCCATCAGAATTGAAAAATGCGCCTGTGCGCCCAAACCACTGGTCTGCGCTTCCACAGCGCCCGCGCCAAACACCAGCACAGGAATGAACAAAGGCAACACCAAGAGCGACAACAACACACCGCCCCCACGCACGCCCAAGGTCAACGCAGCGCCAATGCCACCGACCAAAGACAACACCGGCGTGCCGAGCAACAAGGCCAAAGTGAGGGTGGTTAAGGCGTCGGTCGAGAGGTCAAATTGCAGGCCTAAAACCGGTGCCAATAATACCAACGGCACCCCCGAGACCAGCCAATGCGCCAGCAGTTTGGCGCTCACCAACCAAGCCAACGGCGTGGGTGACAAGGCCATTTGCTCCAACGTGCCATCGCGGTAATCTGCCTCGAACAAACGCTGCAATGCCAACATGCTCGACAGCAGCGCGCCCACCCACAACACGCCGGGCGCCACCAAGCGCAAGGTGTTGAGCTCGGGACCAATGCCCAGCGGAAACAGCGCAGCGACGACCACAAAAAAGAACACCGCTGTCAGCACCTCGCTCTTGCGGCGCAGAGCCAACAACACATCGCGGCGCAGCACCGCCATGAACGCACCGGCACTCATGCCACGCCTCTCAGTCGGTAAGTTTGCACCGGCACCTCAAGGCCTTTGGCATTCGCCAACGCCACCGGTTGATGACTGGTGAAGAGCACCATGCCGCCGTTGGCCACGTGCTCGGCCAGCAAACCGCGCAGGCCATCCACTGCTTTGGCGTCGAGCGCCACAAACGGCTCGTCCAGCACCCACAGCGGCGCTTGGCTGGCCAACAAACGCGCCAACGCCGTGCGGCGTTTTTGGCCTTGCGACATCACACGCAACGGCAAGTGCTCGCGTCCTCGCAGACCCATGCGCGCCAAGGCCACCAATGCTTGTGTCTCGCTCAACGCGCGGCCCGACACCGCCGCATCGGACATGAGGTTTTCTAAAGCGGTCAGCTCTTCTTTGAGCGACAAACCGTGGCCCAAATAAAACAAAGACGAACGAAACGCGGTGGCATTTTTTTGAATGGGTTGATCGTCCCAACACACCTCGCCTGCATCGGCAGACGACAAGCCACACACGATGCGCAGCAAACTCGTTTTACCCACGCCGTTGTCACCCTCTAGATGCAAGGCTTGGCCCGCTTGCAACGCAAAGCTGACGTCGGCAAACAAAGGCTTGTTGCCACGACTGCAAGAAAGATGTGAGACGCGCAACATGGTTTAAATGAACGTCCCGGCGCAGGTGAGCACTTGCCCGCCTGTGCTCATCTTGAAACGCGCAATGCCTGCACTGCGGGTGGTGTTGACACCGCCGAGGTCGAGCGTGCGCACACCGCGCTCGCGCAGCTCTTCGATGCCTTTCCACAAAATCAGGTTGTGGGCGTGCAGGTCACGGCCCGCATCGCTGGTCCAACCGACTTGGTAGGTGGCTGCTTCGCCGTGGATCAAAAACATCATGCCGGCCACGCGGTCGCGACCCACATCGGCACGCATCGTCAAAATGGTTTTGGCGGGCTGTTGGCGCGAGGGCACATACAGATCGAAGAACTGCAAAGGCAAACCGTGCAAGCCACGTTGTTCACGCTGCTGCATTTCAGCATCCAACAACCAACGGTATTGACCGGCGTTGGTGCCCACGCGGTGCACGGTCAGTTCAGAGTTTTCAGCGCCGCCTAAGCGATGACGCCAACGCTTGTCGAGCTGCGCGCGTAGCTCATCCATCGACAACGTGAGGTCGAGCATCACGGTGCTGTGACCTGTCATCACGCGGCGCCAGCGCGAGAGGCCCAACTCTGGGCTTTGCGCTTCTTGCGGCGTGAAGGCGACCACGCGCAGATTCTTCAACGGAATGTTTTTCTTGAGCGCTTTGTAAACACGCGCTTTGTCAGCGCCCGACAACGGCTGCAACCACACAGGGCCCAGCGAGCACAACGCCATGTGAGCGATGCCGCCCACCAAGCGACGCACGATGAACTGAGCCAACGCCACAGGCGCGCCGTCTTGCTCGACGAAGGCGCGCAGCACGCCCACGCCTAAGGTTTTCATGCACGCACCATAGGCCCAGTCTTGCTGCAAAGGCGCAGCGGCGGTGGCATGGTGTGCATCCCACTCGGGATAGCTCAGAGTGTCCCAGTTGACTTTCATGCGCCTAGAATCCTCGCACCATGTTGAACAAACTTCGCCTTCGCCGACAAGCCGAGACCGTGATGGGCCATCGCTTGGAAGAACCCCGCCTCACGCTCGTGTTTGTGCTGTGGGTGTTTGTGTACGTGGGCCTGCCCCTGCTGGTCATCAGCAGCGTGATTGATTTGCTGATTCAACAAATCACAGGCAGTTGCACCGGTTTTTGGTGCTGGTTTTAAACAAAGCGTCATCGTTGTGTGCACAGCCCTTAGCGGGGCACGCTGCATGGCCCTGTGATGTTGATGCGCACTTTCTTGCCCATGTAGGTGGTGTCGTGATACGCCGACACGACCACCGTGGCTTGGTCAATTCGAATTTCTGACTCCGCCCCCGTGACCTTGTGCTTGCGAAACGCGCCCATTTCTTTGGCGGTCGTTAAATTTTTGCCGGTGTAGTCTTCGGTCGCCAAACTGTTGGCGATCAAGGTGTAAGGCTCGGGGCCATTCATCTTCAAGAAGATGTTTTTGCCCATGGCTTGAATTTCAATCACCACTTTTTGCGGCTTGATCTTCACGTCTTCCGCTGTAGGAATCGTGGCCTCTACCTCACAAGGCATTTTGAAAGTTTGGGCCTGTGCAGCGCTAGCGATCAGGGCACAAGCCAACAGCAGAATTTTCAGCATACGTGCATGGTGCATGGTCATGGCTCCCATTTTAAGAAGACGGCGCATCGGTCTTGCGATGTGCCACACGTTGCGCGCGGTAAATGCCTGAGTGGCCGGAGCACACATAGCTCATCACGCACGCGAGTGCGGCAAACACGCCCATCTCTGCACCAAACAACTCCATCGCCATCAGGGTCGAAGCAATCGGTGTGTTGGCCGCGCCCGCAAACACCGCCACAAAACCCACCGCCGCCAACAAAGCAAACGGCACATCCAACAACGGGGCCAAGGCATTGCCCAAGGTGGCACCGATGTAGAACAAGGGCGTCACTTCACCGCCTTTAAAACCGGTACCGAGCGAGGCGATGGTGAAAAGAGCCTTGCCCAAAAAATCGGTCGGTGCCAGTGGATGCGCAAAGGCTTCCACCATCACAGGAATGCCCAAACCAATGTAACGGTCAAAGTCACCCCACATGACCACGGAGGCAATCACGGCACCACCGATGAAAGGTCGCAAGGGCGCATAGGCGATGTGCTTTTTCATCACGTGGCTCAAACCATGCGTCCCATCGGCAAACAGCTTACCCGCCCAACCAAACACGGCTCCGGCCACCACCATCGCAGCCAACAGCCATGCCGTGATGTGCGGCACATGCCCCACGGCATAGGGCGTGTGTTGCACGCCCCACAACAAGCCCACTTGGTCGGCCACCACAGCAGCCACCGTGCAAGGCAGCAAGGCATCGAGACGCAAACGGCCAATGGCCAACACTTCGAGCGCAAACACCGCACCGGCCAACGGGGTGCCGAACACAGAAGCAAAGCCCGCGCTGATACCGGCCATCAACACCAAGCGACGGTCAACATGGTTGAGCTTGAAAAAATGCGTGAGCTGATCGGCCAAAGCACCGCCCATTTGCACCGCCGTGCCTTCGCGGCCCACCGATGCGCCAAACAAATGCGAGACCACCGTGCCGCCCAACACAAACGGCGCCATGCGCAAGGGCACCACTTTTTTGGGATCGTGGATTTCGTCGATCAACAAGTTGTTGCCCGCCTCGACGTGTTGGCCAAACTTGAGATACAACCAGCCTACCAAGAAGCCCGCCACAGGCAAGCCCCAAATCAGCCAACGGTTTGCTTCGCGCGTGTGTGTGGCCCAGTCAAGGGCGAAGAGGAAAAACGCAGAGGCAGAACCAGCCAGTGCGGCCACCACCGTCGCCAAAGCCACCCACTTGGCCACGTAGCGCAGAAGGTCTAGCTTGGAAGATGGCGCAAGATGCGGCATGTGTCGCCCTGTGAGACTGACAACCGAATAAGAAAAAAGCCGTTCGTTGACGAACGGCTTTTTCGGTTTGGCGGAGAAGGAGGGATTCGAACCCTCGGTAGGGTCGCCCCTACGCTTGATTTCGAGTCAAGTACATTCGACCACTCTGCCACTTCTCCTGATTCGGTGTCGTTTGTCGAAGCCGCAATTCTATCAGGGGCGGCGTGCACCAGCCCCACCCAAGGGCTGCACCACCACGCCCGCACCAGCCGGTGCGCCCGCATTACTGCCCACGGGGCTAACGGTCATCCAAGCCAACGAACCGCTGAACAAGCCGCTGTCTTCAATTTCAATCGTGGCTGAGCGTTCAGCGCGGGTGAAAACCAGCAAACTCTTTTTGCCACGCACCGACGCCACCATGGTCCAGCCTTGTCGGGGCATTTGCTCGGCAAAAAAGTTGTAGCTGGCGTTGGCATCGTTGGGCAGCTCAAACACCGCACGGCCCAACCAGCCCTCGCCCACACCAAAAATCATAGAGTCTGCGGTGCGCAGCTTGGTGCCGGTAGGCAAAGGCATGCGGCCAAACTGGTCCATGCTGGGACGCTGGCTGTTCTCACCATTGTTTTGGGCATCGTTGGTGGTGCCACAGGCTGTCAGCAAGGCCACAGCACACAAAAGAAGTAGTTTTTTCACAGCACGCGTCCCTTCAAGTTTTGATGACTTTATCAGCAGCTTTTTAGCCGCGCAGCTCGGCCACGCCACCCATGTAGGGGCGCAGGGCTTCGGGCACGCGGATGCTGCCATCGGCTTGTTGGTAGTTCTCCAACACAGCCACCAAGGTGCGGCCCACAGCGAGGCCTGAACCGTTCAAGGTGTGCACGAGTTCGTTCTTGCCTTGGGCATTTTTGAAACGCGCTTGCAAACGGCGTGCTTGGAAGGCTTCGCAGTTGGAGACCGAGCTGATTTCGCGATACGTGTTTTGCGCGGGCAGCCACACTTCGAGGTCGTGGGTCTTGGTCGCGCCAAACCCCATGTCGCCCGTGCACAGCAACATCACGCGGTAGGGCAAGCCCAACTTTTGCAACACGGCTTCGGCGTGGCCGGTCATTTCATCCAAGGTCTCGTAGCTCTTGTCGGGGTGCACGATTTGCACCATTTCCACTTTGTCGAATTGGTGTTGGCGAATCAAGCCGCGTGTGTCGCGGCCTGCGCTGCCCGCCTCGGAGCGGAAGCATGGGGTGTGCGCGGTGAGCTTGATGGGCAATTCGTTTTCTGCCATCACCACGTCGCGCACAAAGTTGGTCAACGGCACTTCGCTGGTGGGGATGAGGTAGAGCGCCGTGCTTTCGCTGGTGGCTTCACCTTCTTGGCCGCCCTTCTTGGCGGCAAACAAATCTTCTTCAAACTTGGGCAACTGGCCAGTGCCTTTGAGGCTGTCGGCGTTGACGATGTACGGTGTGTAGCACTCGGTGTAACCGTGCTCTTGCGTCTGCACATCGAGCATGAATTGCGCGAGCGCGCGGTGCATGCGGGCAATCTGGCCCTTCATCACGGTGAAGCGTGAGCCCGAGAGCTTGACGCCCATTTCAAAGTCGAGACCCAAAGGCTCGCCCAAGTCGACGTGGTCTTTGGGCTCAAAGCCCAAGGGCGCTGGCTCGGTGCCGGTGGGGCTCCAGCTGCGCAGCACCACGTTGCCGTGTTCGTCTTCGCCGGTGGGCACGCTGTCGTGGGGCAAGTTGGGCACCGCCAACAACAAGGTTTGCAACTCGGCTTGCAAGGCATCTAAGCGCACGGCCGAGGTGTCGAGTTCGGTTTTGATGTCGGCCACTTGGGCCATCACGCCGTCGGCACTCTCGCCTTTGGCTTTGAGCATGCCGATTTGTTTAGACAGCGCGTTGCGGCTGGCTTGCAATTCTTCGGTACGCGTTTGCAAGGTTTTGCGCTCGGCCTCCAACGCTTGGTAAGCCTCGACGTTCAAAAACGCTTGGGGCTTTTTGCGGGTTTCGAGTTTGGCAATGACGCTGGGCAGGTCGCGGCGCAATTGGTTGATGTCGAGCATGTACTTCGTCCTTTGAATATTTATTTCAGTCCCTTGGGGAGCGGGAATTTGATGGTTTCTTCCACGCCATCGAGCGTGCGCACCGACACCGCACCCAAAGCGCGCATGCGGGCAATGACTTGTTGCACCAAGATGTCAGGGGCCGAAGCACCTGCGGTCAAGCCCACGCAAGTTTTGTCAGCGAACCAGACTTCTTGCAGTTCATTCGCGTTGTCCACCATGTAGCTGGGCACGCCAGAGCGTTCGGCCACATCGCGCAAGCGGTTGCTGTTGGAGCTGGTGGGGCTGCCCACCACGATGACCATCTCGACCTCTTTGCTCAACACCTTCACCGCGTCTTGGCGGTTTTGGGTGGCGTAGCAAATGTCTTGCATCTTGGGTTTGCGAATGTTGGGGAAACGTGCCACCACCGCTGCGGTGATGTGCGCCGCATCGTCCACGCTCAAGGTGGTTTGCGTCACCACGGCCAAGCGTTCGGTTTGCTTGGGGTTGACCTTGGCCACGTCTTCGACGTCTTCCACCAAGTAAATGCCATCGAGCAACTGGCCCATCGTGCCTTCGACTTCGGGGTGGCCTTTGTGGCCAATCATGATGAACTCGAAGCCCTCTTTGTGCAGTTTGGCCACTTCCACATGCACCTTGGTCACCAAGGGGCAAGTGGCATCAAACACGTTGAAGCCGCGGCGCGCCGCTTCTTCTTCCACCGCCTTGGGCACACCATGGGCGCTGAACACCAGCGTGGCACCTGCGGGCACTTCGGCCAAGTCTTCAATGAAGATGGCACCTCGGCTTTTGAGGTCAGCGACCACAAAGGTGTTGTGCACGATTTCGTGGCGCACGTACACCGGTGCACCAAACTTGTCGAGCGCACGGTCCACGATGTCGATGGCGCGGTCCACGCCCGCGCAAAAACCACGCGGCGCGGCGAGGACGATTTCTTGTAGCTGTTGGCTCATGGGTGTTTACAAAACGCCAATGACTTGCACTTCAAACGTCACGGGCTGGTTGGCCAGCGGGTGGTTGAAGTCAAACAACACCGCGTCCTCGGTGACTTGCTGAATCGCGCCTGCAAACGCGCCCTTGCCTGTGGGCGCTGGGAACTGCACGACATCGCCCACGTTGTATTGCTCGTCGGCATCGCCAAATTCTTTGAGCAAGTTCTTGCTCACCCATTGCTGCATGTCGGGGTTGCGCTCGCCAAAGGCCTCGCCTGCGGCCAGCTCAAACGTGGTGTGCGTGCCTTCAGCCAAGCCCAACAAATGTTGCTCCAACGCAGGCGACAACTCACCCGAGCCCAGCGAGAGCGTGGCGGGTTTGTCGTTGAACGTGTTGATCACGTCGCCTTGCGGTCCCGAAAGCCGATAGTGCAGCGTTAAAAAAGAATCGGGGCCGATGGTAGGGTGAGCGTTGGATGCAGTCATAGGACTCTTTTTGGTTGAACCGCCTATTGTAGAAAGCTCTCACCATGGACCGTATGCCCGAACCGATGTCAATCCAGCAACTGCCCGTGGAGATGCGCCCACGCGAAAAACTGCTCAAACACGGCGCTGCGGCGCTGACCGACACCGAGCTGCTGGCCCTCTTCCTGCGCACGGGCATCAAGGGCAAAAGCGTGTTTGTGATGGCCCAAGAACTGCTCGACCGATTCAAGGGCTTTGCGGGCCTCATCCACGCCAGTGCGTCGGAGCTGAAAACCTGCAAAGGCATGGGGGGTGACGCCAAACGCTCACAGTTGGTGGCCGTGCTGGAGATGGCACGCCGCGCCCTGACCCAACAATTAACTGAAACCACGGTGATGAATTCGCCCCAGGCGGTGAAACAATACCTGCAACTCGAACTCGCCCAACTCAAACACGAGGTCTTTGCTGTGTTGTTTCTTGATGCCCACAACCGCTTGTTGTCGTACCAGCCCATGTTTCGCGGCTCACTGTCGCAAACCATGGTCTACCCACGCGAAGTAGCCAAGACTGCCCTCGCCTTGGGTGCAGACGGCGTGGTGCTGGCCCACAACCATCCAGGCGGCACGGTCAAGCCCTCGCAAGCCGACATGAAGCTCACCCGCACGCTGCAAGAAGCACTCGCCCTGATCGACGTGACCGTGCGCGACCACATCATCGTGGCGCAAGGCAAATATTTGTCGATGGCCGAAGAGGGGCTGCTGTGAAAGCCAAATCGCTGCAAGACTTGGGCGCGATTCGCAAACAAGTCAATGACGCTGCCAAAGCAGCCGCCGCTGCAGAAGAAGCCCGCAAAGAAGCCGAACGCCGCGCCGAGGCGGAACGCAACTTATTCACCCACGCCGTCGGTAACGTCAAACCCATCGCAGCCAAAGCGCGTGTGCTCATCACCCCACAACGCCCTGCTGCGCGCCCGCTGCAACAAACACTAGACGATCAAGCTGCTTTGGTCGAGAGCATGAGCGACGAGTTCGATGTGAGCACACTGCTCGACGTGGACGACCAACTGAGCTTTCGTCGCCCCGGCATTGGCACCGACGTGACGCGCAAACTGCGCAAAGGCGAATGGAGCATTCAAGGCCAGCTCGACCTGCACGGCCTGCGAAGCGACGAAGCCCGCGAAGCCGTGGGCCAATTTGTGCGCGATGCCAAACGCATGGGCTGGCGATGCGTGCGTGTGGTGCACGGCAAAGGCTTGGGCTCACCCGGCAAAGAGCCGGTGCTCAAAAGCAAAGTGCAACGCTGGTTGGTGCAAAAGCAAGAGGTGATTGCCTTTGTGCAAGCCAAGCCTTCGGACGGCGGCGCGGGGGCGTTGGTGGTGTTGCTGGGGCCGAGCGCCTCGTGACCAGCAATCAATCGCTTTAGTACGTGACGTCTCGGTTGCGCATCCAATCCGCCGTTTGAAAGAAGCTGTTTTTCAAACGCCTACGCAGGCCTTCGGGCACCTCTGTTTCGCCCATGGCTTGGCCCATGCACGCCACCCACTGGTCACGCTCTTTGATGCCAATCGAAAACGGCATGTGGCGCATGCGCAGGCGCGGGTGGCCGTGTTGTTCGACGTAATAGTCAGGCCCGCCCAACCAGCCGCACAAGAACATGAACAGGCGCTCGCGGGCGTTGGCCAAGTCGGGACCATGGGTCGCACGCAAGTCCAAATAGGCGGGCTCTAAGTCCATCAGGTCATAAAAGCGTTCGACCAAAACGCGCACGCGCTCTTCGCCGCCGATCCACTCAAACGGGGTATCAAAAGGTGGTTTTTCTTCGATTTGCATAGAGGTGATTGTCGCCCGTCACGCTTCAGGCAGCGCCAAATATTTGGCGGCTTCGCGTACCGTCAAGCCCGAGAGTTGTTGGCGGTGCTGCACCAAAAAGTCGGTCACGACTTGCGGGTGCCAGCGTGCATAGTCGCGCAGGGCCCAGCCGATGGCTTTGCGGATGAAAAATTCTTTTTCATCGGCCAGCTGCAAGGCGTAGCCAAACAAACGCACGGTGTCGGTGTCTAAACGCCAACCGAGCTGATGCAGCATGGCCGAGCGGCGTACCCAATGGCTGGGGTGCTTCAGCCACACATCCATCACCTGCGTCGCGTTGGCGTTGTGCATTACGGCCGCATGCAACACCTCGGCGATGACAGCACTTAAACCATCAACCGTTTCCCACCAAGGCTCGCGCAGCAGCAAGGCTTGCAACGCAGGCAAATCGTTCACGTGCAACAAAGCGCTGTGCTTGCGCAACAAATCCACGGCGGTGTAGCGGTATTCGCGCTCGGGCTTTTGCCACAGCAACTTGGCCACCTGCAACAACTCAGTAGATGACGGCCACACCACTTTGCCAAGGTCACGCACAGCTTGGCGGCGCACGGGCGCGGGCAGGCCGAGAAATTCAAACTGGTTGAGCAAATACGCCTTCATGGCTTGGGCTTTGGCGGCATCTGCCAACAACGTGAACGCATGCTCGAGCGCTTGAACAAACTGTGGCGGGGTCATGAGACTTGCCGCAAGGTTTGCACCACGGGGCGCTGCAACACATCGCGCAAGCCCCACCAACCAGCGGCCAGCGCCAACAACGCCCCAACGACAGCGCCTAGCAAAGGCACCCACGGGCTGGCCGTCCAAGCGAACTCAAACACAAAGCGGGCCAAGCCCCACCCCATCGACATGGCCACACACGTGGCCAGCACGCCAGCCAATGCGCCGATGCCTGCCAGCTCGGCACGTTGCACATTCGCCAATAGTTGATTGGATGCACCGAGCGCACGCAACACCGCGTATTCACGCGCACGCTCCTCGCGCGTGGCGGTGACGGCGGCAAATAACACCACCAACCCTGCAGCCAGCGTGAACACAAACAAAAACTCCACCGCGCTCACCACTTGACCGAGCACGCTTTGCACTTGGTTCAAGGTAGCGCCCATGTCGACGTTGGTGATGTTGGGGAAGCGTTGGATGAGCTGGTTGTCGAACGTTGGCGTTTCTGCAGCGTCAACGCCAGCCACGCGCTGCGGCGCACGGAACGCGGCGATGTAGGTGGTGGGCACATCAAAACCAGCACCGGTGTCGATGCGGCTGACGGGATACATGACAAAGAAGTTGGCGCGCATGGACGTCCAATCGACACGTCGCACCGAGGTGATGCGCGCTTCGTGCAACACACCGGCCATGTCAAAGCGCAAGCTGTCGCCGAGTTTGAGCTTCAAGGTTTTGGCAATACCTTCTTCGATGCTCAAATCATCGGCTTCTTCGGCTTGCCAGACTCCTGCCACCACGGTGTTGTGCTCAGGTGCATGGGTGCTGAACGAGACGTTGAATTCGCGGTCCACCAAACGCTGCGCACGTTCTTCGGTGTAGCTGTCGGGCGTGACGGTGTTGCCGTTCACCGCCACCAAGCGGGCACGGATCATGGGGTACCAGTCGAGCTTGTGCACACCGGCTTCGCGCAAGGTTTTCAAAAACGCATCGGTTTGCGTGGGTTGGATGTTGATGACAAAACGATTGGGCGCATCCACCGGCGTGGCATTGCGCCAGCTGCTGATCAGGTCGGTACGCAACAGCACCAACAAAGCCAACGCAAGCAAGCCCACGGCCAAGGCGCTGACCTGCACCACGGCATACACAGGTCGCGCACTGACCTGTCGTGTGGCCAGCATGAGCCACGCGGGCGAACGCCCCTCCACCACACTGCGGCGCAACATCTGCACGGCCAGCCATGCAGCGCCAGCAAACAACAACACCGCTGCTGCAAAACCACCGACCACCATGAGACCGAGTTTCAAATCACGACTCACCGCAATCAGCAACAGCGCAAAACCTGTGAGGCCCAAGGCCCAGACACTGAGCGTGGTGGCTTTGAGTTCGCCCACGTCGCGGCGCATCACGCGCAGCGCAGGTACGCTGGCGAGTTGCAACACAGGCGGCAAACCAAACGCGAGCAACAAGGTCAAACCTGTGCCTAAGCCATACACCACAGGCCACGCGCTGGGCGCTGGCAACGCCGTGTCCACCAAGCCTTTGAGCAAGGCCACAAACACCAAGTGCACGGCATAGCCCAGAGCCAAGCCCAAGGCACTGGCAAAGGTGCCGACCCACACAAACTCAGCGCTGTAGGCCAGTGCAATGTGGCGCTGGCTCAGGCCCAACACGCGCAGCATGGCGCAGTCATCCAAATGACGCGCCGCAAATGCGCGGGCGGCCAAAGCCACAGCCACCGCACTGAGCAAGGCGGCCAGCAGCGCCACAAGGTTCAAGAACTTGCCTGCACGGTCCAAGGTTTGGCGCATCTCGGGGCGGCCCGCTTCGAGCGACTCCACGCGCACACCACGCACTTCTGGTTTTTTGCTTTCGGCCTCGGCCCACGCTTGAAAGTTTTTGGTGGCAGCCTCTGACCCCACCACGGCGTAACGCCACGTCACGCGGCTGGCGGGTTGAATCAAGGCGGTGGCTTCGAGGTCTGCGCTGTTCATCAACACGCGCGGCGCAAAGTTCATGAAGCCTGCGCCACGGTCAGGCTCGTTCACCAATACACGGCTGATGCGCAAGCGGCTGTTACCCAGCAACACGCTGTCGCCCACATCCAGCCCCAAGGCTTCTAGGCCTGCAGCCTCGACCCACACTTCGCCGCTGGCGGGGATGGTGACGATTTTCTCAAGCGCTGGCTGGCTCACCTTGCCGTCGTCACGTGCAGCGCCGTCGTTGCTCAATGCGATTTGCGCTTGCGCCAAGCTGGTGGCAACTTTGAGTTCACCGCGCAACGGGTAACCGGCCTCTACCGCTTTGAGCGCGACCAATCGACTGTTGCTCTCAGCGCCGCTTTGCGCTTGACCACGCGCCATGGTCGGAAAGCTCAAGGTGGTCGCGCCTTGCAGGCCATCTTGTTGAGCGCGTTGCACGATGTGCGCAGGGGTGGCTTGGTCACTCACCACCACCACATCGCCGCCCAACAGTTGGCGCGCGTCGCGTTGCAAACCGCCATTCAAACGGTCGGCTAAAAAGCTCACAGAGCTGAGTGCCGCCACGCCCAAGGCAACAGCCACGATCAGCAAGCGCAGTTCGCCCGCGCGGGCATCACGCCACAGCGTGCGCCACGCTTGTGTCCACCACGTCACGCCCGTGAACGCTGTGTGTGCATGCGTACTTTGAAGTGCAGTCGTTGGCTGCGCGCTGCCTGCTTGCGTCAGCTCGCTCATGCGTGCTGCACCTTGTGCACGCCACCCACAGCCAGCTCGGGCTGCAGCTGCAAACGCGCCGGTGCGGTGTAGCAAAGAAAGTGTTTGTTCGTCGCACGGCCAATGGTGCACAAGCCCAAACGTGTGGCCACGTCGTAGCCCATTTGCGTCATGCCGCTGCGCGACACAACCACCGCCACCCCCATTTGCGCGGACTTCATCACCATCTCGCTGGTCAATCGACCCGTGGTGTAAAAAATGGAATCAGCGTCAGCGCGCACGCCGTGCATCCACATCCAACCGGCGATGGTGTCGATGGCGTTGTGGCGGCCCACATCTTCCACAAACATCTGCATCTGTTCGCCGCTGAACAAGGCACAGCCGTGCACCGAACCGGCTGACTTGTAGGTGGTTTCTTGCACGCGAATGGCATTGAGCACACCATACAAACGCGCTTGACTGATGCGTGCATCGGGCAACACGATGCCGTCGATCTCGCCCATCAAATCACCAAACACACTGCCCTGCCCACAGCCGGTGGTGACCACGCGTTTTTCTGTGCGCGCTGCAATGTCGGCAATGCCTTGGTGGGTTTTGACAGCCGCGACGCCTGCGCCGTCTTCGCCCGCGTCCCAATCGACGGTGATGGATTCGACCTCACCCACATCGCCCACCAAACGTTGGTTGCGCAAGTAGCCCAGCACCAACAACTCGGGGTGCGCGCCCAAGGTCATGAGGGTGACGATTTCGCGTTTGTCCACGTACACCGTGAGCGCCCGCTCGGCGGGAATGGAAACCTGTTCGCGTACGCCGTACTCGTTGACCACGTCAATCTGGCGGGTCAGTTCAGCTTGTGCTTGGGTGAGATGCGGCAACACGGCAGAGGTAGAAGATGCGATAGACATAAGCTGACAAGGCTACAACAAAAAGGGCCGCCACCTT
>Ga0213920_1000145_pt1 | contig 69834 bp, 67 predicted proteins | sample McNCre1117MG_FD_161054 | JGI IMG/M metagenome (GOLD analysis project Ga0213920, IMG submission 161054) | Freshwater microbial communities from McNutts Creek, Athens, Georgia, United States - 11-17 MG | ecosystem: Environmental > Aquatic > Freshwater > Creek | place: USA: Georgia | collected...
CCTATATGACAAACCAACTCGACAAAAAATCCCAAGCCTGGTCCGCCCTGTTTTCTGAACCCATGAGCGAGTTGGTCAAGCGCTACACCGCCAGCGTGTTCTTTGACAAACGCTTGTGGCAAGCCGACATCACGGGCAGCTTGGCCCATGCCGAGATGTTGAGCCATCAAGGCATCATTGGCAAAGACGACCACGCCGCGATTCAAAAAGGCATGGCGCAAATTTGGTCTGAAATTGAATCCGGCCAGTTCGAGTGGAAGCTCGACCTCGAAGACGTACACCTCAACATCGAAGCGCGCCTCACCCAACTGGTGGGCGATGCTGGCAAACGCCTGCACACGGGCCGCAGCCGCAACGACCAAGTGGCCACCGATGTGCGCCTGTGGTTGCGCAGCGAGATGAACCTCATCATCGACTTGTTGGTTGATTTGCAAAAGTCGCTCGTGGAAGTGGCCGAGAAAAACGTTGACGTCATCCTGCCTGGTTTCACCCACTTGCAAGTGGCCCAGCCTGTGAGCTTTGCCCACCACCTGTTGGCCTACGTAGAAATGTTTGCCCGTGACGCCGAGCGCATGAGCGACGTGCGCCGCCGCACCAACCGCTTGCCTTTGGGCAGCGCCGCACTGGCTGGCACCACCTACCCACTGGACCGCGAACGCGTGGCCCGCACACTGGGCATGGTCGATGAACACGGCAACGCACAAGTCTGTCAAAACAGCTTGGACGGCGTGAGTGACCGCGACTTCGCCATTGAGTTCACCGCCGCTGCCAGCCTGTGCATGATCCACATCAGCCGCATGTCGGAAGAGTTGATTTTGTGGATGAGCCAAAACTTTGGCTTCATCAAAATCGCCGACCGTTTCACCACCGGCAGCTCCATCATGCCGCAGAAGAAAAACCCAGACGTGCCAGAACTCGCACGCGGCAAAACCGGCCGTGTGGTGGGCCACCTGATGGGTCTCATCACCTTGATGAAAGGCCAACCGCTGGCCTACAACAAAGACAACCAAGAAGACAAAGAGCCGTTGTTTGACACCGTCGACACGCTCAAAGACACGTTGCGCATCTTCAGCGAAATGGTGGGCGGCCAAATCAACCCAGCCACCGGCCAAAAAGAAGGCGGCATCACCGTCAACGCCCAAGCCATGGAAGACGCAGCCAAAAAAGGCTTTGCCACCGCCACCGACTTGGCCGACTACTTGGTGAAAAAAGGCCAGCCTTTCCGCGATGCCCACGAAACCGTGGCCCATGCTGTAAAGGCCGCCGCCAGCCACAACTGCGATTTGTCTGAGCTGCCACTTGAAGTGCTGCAAAGCTTTCACCCAGCCATCGAAAAAGATGTGTACGACTGCTTGAGCCTGCATGGCTCACTCAATGCACGTAACACGCTGGGTGGCACTGCTCCCGTGCAGGTGCGGGCACAGATTGAGCGCCATCACAAACGCTTAGGCTGACATGTCAGACGTCAAAGATCAGCGCAGCGCACACCAAGCCATCGCGATCTTTGAAGCGACCAAAGGCTTGGCCGCGCTGGCCGGTTTGATTGGCGTGCTCGACCTGCTGCACCGCGATGTGCGTGCCGTGGTCTTGACACTGATTGGCCGCTTTGGCCTTGACCCCGAGGCCCACTACCCTTCTCTGCTGTTGCATTACGCAGATCTGCTGCCAGACACGGATGTGCACATGTTGGTGATGTTGGTCTCGGCCTACATCGCCTTGCGCTTCATCGAGGCCACGGGTCTGTGGCTAGATAAATCGTGGGGTGAATATTTGGGCGCGCTGTCAGGTGGCATTTACATCCCGTTCGAAGTGACGCATTTCCTCGATGAGCCTTCATGGATGAACGCTTTTATCGTGGCACTGAATACAGCTATCGTGGGTTACTTGACGTACGCACTGTGGCGACGCCATCAATCCAAGGTACACGCATGACCGACATCCTCACCCTCACCTTGAACCCTGCCTTGGATGTATTGAGCTCTATCGACCAAGTGAGCCACACGCACAAGATGCGCTGCGGCCCCACGCTCAAACATCCGGGCGGCGGCGGTGTGAACGTGGCGCGTGTGCTGCACCGCTTGGGGGCCAACTGCGTGGCTGCGTATTTGGCGGGTGGTGTCACAGGCGAGCGTCACCACAAACTCATGAGCGCCGAGAAAGTGCGCTGCCATGTGATGCCCATCGCCGAAGAAACACGCGAGAGTTTTTCGGTGCACGAAACATCCAGTGGCAACGACTTTCGCTTTGTGCTGCCCGGTCCTCAGGTCTCCACCGCTGAAGTGGCAGCGTGTTTTGATTACGTGGCCCAACACCTGCCCAAACAATGCTTGGTCATCAGCGGTGGCTTAGCCCCCGGCATGCCCGAGAACTTTTATGCACGCTTGGCCACCTTGGCCAAACAGCATGGCGTGCGCGTCGTGCTAGACACCAACGGTCCTGCGCTGGCTGAGGCACTGAAGGTCGGCGTGCATTTGTTCAAACCCAGTTTGCGTGAGCTGCGCGACCTGACGGGCCAAGACTTGCAAACCGAAGAAGCCCAAGTGGCTGCGGCGCAGCAGCTGATTCAAAGTGGCCAAGCCGACATCGTTGCTGTCTCTCTGGGCGCAGACGGCGCTTTGGTGGTCAGCGCCACCGAGCAATGGCGGGCCCACAGCATCAAGGTCGATGTGCAAACCACCATTGGTGCAGGCGATAGCTTTGTGGCTGGCATGGTGTGGTCACTGGGTCGTGGTGACAGCTTGGTCAAGGCATTTCAATATGGCATGGCGTCTGGCGCAGCGGCCTTACTTGCGCCCGGCACCTCGTTGAGCCAAGCAGCAGATGTGCACCATTTGCTACCGCAAGTGGTGGTTCAAGCCCTCTGATTTCCTCGCTTTAAATTATTTCAATCTCGCTGTCACACTCTTCACAGGGCTAATCGCCCACCTCGGGCTACCATCCGTCTCACATTTAGGAGACCTTGCATGCCCGTGATTACCAACATCGAAGACTTGCGCGTTTTGGCCGAAAAACGCGTGCCCCGCATGTTCTATGACTACGCCGATTCCGGCAGCTGGACCGAGGGCACTTACCGCGCCAACGAAGCGGACTTCCAAAAAATCAAGCTGCGCCAACGCGTGGCGGTGAACATGGAAAACCGCACCACCGCCACCAAGATGGTCGGCCTCGATGTGAAGATGCCCGTGGCCATTGCGCCCGTGGGCTTGACCGGCATGCAAAGCGCCGATGGCGAAATCAAAGCCGCCCGCGCTGCTGAAAAATTTGGCATCCCCTTCATCTTGTCCACCATGAGTATTTGCTCCATGGAAGACGTGGCCGCTGCCACCACCGCCCCCTTCATGTACCAGCTCTACATGATGCGCGACCGCGAAGCCATGGCCAACATGATCGAGCGCGCCCGCAAAGCCAAATGCAGCGCCTTGGTGCTCACCCTTGATTTGCAGGTGATTGGCCAACGCCACAAAGATTTGAAAAATGGCCTGACAGCACCACCCAGCCCGACCATTGCCAACATCATCAACCTCATGACCAAGCCCCGCTGGTGCCTTGGAATGGCAGGCACCAAGCGCCATACCTTTGGCAACTTGGTGGGCCACGTCAAAGGCGTGAGCAACATGAAGTCGCTCTCCTCTTGGACCAACGAACAGTTCGACCCCCGCCTGTCGTGGGAAGACGTGGCATGGGTCAAAGCGCAATGGGATGGCAAGCTCATCCTCAAGGGCATTCAAGACGTGGAAGATGCCAAGCTGGCTGCGCAAAGCGGGGCCGATGCCATTGTGGTGAGCAACCACGGCGGGCGCCAACTCGACGGCGCACAGTCCAGCATCGAAGCCCTGCCCGCCATCGTGGCTGCTGTGGGCGACCAAATCGAAGTGTGGATGGACGGCGGCATTCGCTCGGGCCAAGACGTGCTCAAGGCTTGGGCTTTGGGCGCGCGCGGCACACTCATTGGCCGCGCCATGGTGTATGGCTTGGGCGCGATGGGCGAAGAAGGCGTGAGCAAAGCCCTGCAAATCATCCACAAAGAGTTGGATGTGACCATGGCGTTCTGCGGCCACACCAACATTCAAAACGTGAACACCAACATCTTGTTGCCAGGCACGTTCCCAACGGCCTGAGCCTCTGATTGAGGCACACTTCAGGGATGAGTGAAGAAACAACATCCCCTGAAGCCCCCCAAAAAGCACCCACCGGCGTCAGCGCTTGGTGGCGTGCCCTGAGCATTTTTTTGATCCTCGTGGTCTTCATCGGTTGGGCGTTCAGCGCCAGCATGTATGAGCAGTTCAAAGCGCAAATTCACCACTTAGAAGCGAAGCTGGTCGAGATTCCGCAGGTGCGTGATGTATCGGTATTGCTAGACGATGCCCAAGCCCCCGCCATGCTGCTGACCTACGATCCGAAAAGTCAAAAGCTGCAAGTGCAACGCTTGAACGATGTCAAAGAGGGCCGCGAACAAGCCCTGCATGTGTGGGCCATCGCAGAAGACGACGCCCCACGAATGTTGGGCGTGCTCACCAACAAATATAAAACTCAGCAACTTGACGTGCCGACTCAAGCCCTAGACGGTGCGCGCAGTTTGGCCATCAGCGTCGAGAACAAAGATCGCGGCCCCTACAAGGGTAAGCCTCAGCAGCCGTGGCTCTTCAAAGGCTGGTTGGTACAAAAAGCCATTTGATTTGATCAAGCTTGGCTGAGGTTTTTGAGCTGTGACCCCCTCTGCTGACGCAGCGCTCCAACGTCGCATTGCCCACCTAGACATGGACGCGTTTTACGCATCTGTTGAGTTGTTGCGCTACCCGCAACTCAAAGGGCTGCCCGTGGTGATTGGTGGCGGTCGCCGCCGTGAGGACGACATGCTGAGCCGCTTGCGTGTGGCGCACCCTGAGCATGAATGGTCTGAACACAACCTGCACGACATACCGGTTGATTTCTTTCCGCGCATCGCGGGCTACACCGGGCGCGGCGTCATCACCACCGCCACGTATGCGGCTCGGCAGTTTGGCGTGGGCTCGGCCATGGGGTTGATGAAAGCGGCCAAGCTGTGCCCCGACGCCATCTTGCTGCCGGTGGACTTTGACCAATACCGCCACTACTCGCAACGCTTCAAAAGCATCATCACCGACATCGCGCCGCTCATGGAAAACCGTGGCGTGGACGAGGTCTACATCGACTTCACCCATGTACCGGGCGGGCAACGTGAGGGGGGACGCGTGTTAGCGCGTCTGATTCAAAAAGCCATCTTTGACGACACTGGCCTCACCTGCTCGGTAGGTGTCGCACCCAACAAACTGCTGGCCAAGATGGCAAGCGAGTTCAACAAACCCAATGGCATTTCCATCGTGCAGGCCGAAGATTTGGAAGGCATGATCTGGCCCCTGCCATGTCGCAAGATCAACGGCATCGGTCCCAAGGCAGAAGCCAAGCTGGCCAAACACGAGATACATACCATTGGCGAATTGGCGCAGCGCGACCTGTATTGGCTGATGGAGCACTTTGGCAAAAGCTACGGCGCATGGCTGCATGCCGCCGCCCACGGCAAAGACGACCGACCCGTAGAGACCGAGAGCGAGCCCGTGAGCATCAGCCGCGAAACCACCTTCGAACAAGACCTACACGCCGTGCGTGACCGCGACACACTGAGCGCCATCTTCACCAAGCTGTGCGAACAAGTGGCCGCTGACCTGCAACGCAAAGGCTATGTGGGTAAGACCATTGGCATCAAGCTGCGCTATGACAACTTTCAAAGCGTGACGCGTGATCAAACGCTAGAACAACACATTCACAGTGCAAGCGCCATTCGACAGGCCGCAGGGCTTTGCCTCAAACGGGTAGACCTCAAGCGTCGCTTGCGTTTGCTGGGTGTACGGGTGGGATCGCTGATGAAGTTAGAAGACTGGCAAGCCCAAGGCCTTCGCGCCGAAGAGGCGCCTGCGCAGCCCTATACCGAGTCTTTATTTGGGGACGATAACAAGCCAAATTGATAAATTTAAAGCAGGGGCGAAAATAACAAAGTTAATAAAACTGGATTTTGAAAATGCGCGCGCTCAGACGAAATCTATTTGGCCTACTGGCTTGTGTGCTGCTGACGACCAGCGACACACATGCAAGCTGTTTGGGCGAGCAAAACACCACCAAGGTCTATACCTTTGATGTGGTGCCCCAGCTCACCGCTGCCAAGATTTACACCACATGGTCGCCGCTGCTCCAGCGCGTCGGTCAAGATGCTGGGCTGTGCTTTGAGCTGCGCGTGTCGGCCACCATTCCCGAGTTTGAGCAAAAGCTGCTCAAAGGCGAGCCTGAGTTTGTGTTTCTCAACCCTTACCACGCGGTGCTGGCCCATCAAAAGAAAAAGTACAACCCCTTGCTCGCTGACAGCGAGGATTTGCTCACAGGCATTTTGGTAGTGCGTGCAGACAGCCCCATCAAAAACTTGGAAGAATTAAAAGGCAAAAGCATCACCTTTCCCGCACCCAATGCGTTTGCAGCCTCATTGCTGATTCGCGCCGAGTTGGCCAAAAAGAAAATTGACATCACACCTGTGTTCGTCAAAACCCACAGCAATGTGTACCGATCCGTCATTGGCAAAGATGTCCTCGCAGGCGGTGGCGTGAACAACACACTCGGCAACGAAGCATCTGAAGTTCGCCAACAGTTGCGTGTGCTATTTGAAACACCAGCTTATACGCCTCACCCTATCGTCACGCATCCATCTGTACCTACCGCTGTGCGAGAACGTTTCTTGAAAGCCATGCTCAAACTCACGCAAGACGAAGAAGGACGCAAGCTATTGGATGGCATCAACCTCAACAAACCACAAGCCGTGACGTACGCGAAACACTACAAACCGCTAGAGTCGTTGCAGCTCGAAAAGTTCTTGGTCTTGACAGGTCAGTGACATGCCTCAACGCCTAAGCTCTTCGCAATGGAAAAACATCAAACCCGCCCTCTTGATTGGGCTTGCTTTGGCATTGCTTCAAATTGGCTCTGGCGTGGCAGCGTATTACCAATCCAAAAGTCTGCTGTGGGAAGGTAAGTTTCAAAGCTCGCACAGCCTCACACAAGGGCTGGTCGTTGCAGTGGCAGACCAAATGGTGCTCAAAGACTATGCATCGGTTGAGTCACGCATTTTGCAAACCATGTCGAACGCCGAAGTGGCATCGGTCATGATCACCGACACCAGCGGTCGGGTGCTGTCAGCCCTCAAACGCAAACCTGGTCAGGCGCCACATTTGATGTTTGATCCGTATTGGATTCCCATACCCGAGACCGAGCGCCCTGTCCTACAGTCACGCGACGACGCTTTCATCACCACCTGGGCCAAGGTGAGCTTGGGCTCTGACTTGGGCTGGGTACGCCTGCAAACCTACAACGAGCTTGACAGTGCTGACTTGCGAAGCCTACGCCAGCAAACGCTGCTGCTGTCTGCTCTGTCGGTCATCTCGGGCATCATCATCTTGGGTGTGTTTTTGTGGCGCGCCTATTTCACCGTGGTCAAACGCGGCAACATGTTTGAAGTCAAACTGGATGAAGCGACCAAACGTTTGGTGCAATCTGAAAAGCTCGCATCCCTCGGCGAACTCGCTGCAGGTGTGGCCCACGAAATCAACAACCCAGTAGGCTATGTCTCGTCCAACCTGACGACTCTGCAAAAGTATTTGGCCGTCTACGAAAAAGTGCTGGATGCGCCTGAGGCCGACAGCGCTGAGATGACGGCACTGAAGAAGAAATTGAACTACGCCTTCATCCGAGACGACTTACAAAACTTGGTGAAAGAAACACAAGAAGGCGTGGGGCGCGTGAAGGCCATCATCCAAGATTTGAAAGATTACTCACGCACCAACGTCGCCACGCACTATGTGGCATCGGACATTCAAGTGGGTTTGAAATCCACCCTCAACATCGCGCGCAACCAATTGAAAAACCGCGCGGATGTTCGCTTGGAACTCGGCAAATTGCCTTTGGTGGAATGTGCCCCTTCACAAATCGACCAAGTGTTCTTGAACCTCATCGTCAACGCGGCACAAGCCATGCACGAAGGCAAGATGGGCTTGATTGACATTCGCACCAACTGCGATGACAAGCAAGTGTGGATTGAAGTGAAAGACAACGGCCCCGGCATCCCGCCCGACGTGTTGAAAAAAATCTTCGATCCGTTTTTCACCACCAAAGATCCGGGCACTGGTACAGGCCTTGGGTTGTCCGTGTCACAAAACATCATTCAACAGCATGCTGGCAAGCTCGAAGTCAGTAGCACGGTGGGCGTAGGCACCACATTCAAAATCACACTTCCCATCAAACGCCCCGCGGCCAAAGGATAAAGATGAGCGATACCCAAGATGCATTTGATGCCAGCCAATACAAAGTGTTGTGCGTGGACGATGAACCCAACATCTTGTCGGCCTTGCGCCGCATGTTGTCGCTCGAAGGCTTTGAGGTGTTCACCGCAGAGAGCGGCGTACAAGCCTTAGAGCAGCTCGCCAAGCAACCCGTCAACGTGATCATCTCCGACATGCAAATGCCCGGTATGAACGGCACAGAGCTGCTGGAAAAAGTGCGCCAGCAATGGCCACAAACCATGCGCCTCATGCTCACCGGTGCATCTGATGTGTCAGGCGCGATTGACGCCATCAACCAAGGTGCGATTTACCGGTACACCGCTAAGCCTTGGAACGATGATGAGCTACTGGGCACCATCAAATCAGCCATTGCGTTTGGCACGCTAGCCAACGAGCATGACCGCCTAGAAGCACTCACCGTCGCACAAAAAGAATCGCTCAATGAGATGGTGGACACGCTCGAATCGCGCGTGCAAGAACGCACCCAAGATTTGCGGGCTGCCTATGTGGCGTCCATCAAAGCTTTCTCGAATATTTTGGAACTGCGCCGCCCTGACCTGCTACCGCATTCACGTCGGGTCGCCACGCTGTCTATGAAGATGGCCAAGCTGACAGGTTTGAGCGATGACGAATGTCAGTCGATCTACATCGCAGGCTTGTTGCATGACATTGGCAAGATTGGTTTGAGCGACCGTGTGCTCAACACCAAGTTCATCGAGCTTCCTTTGGCCGATGCCAAGGTGTATCGCACGCACACCACCATGGGTGAAAAAACGCTCAACACGCTAGACGACATGCAAGGCGTGGCCGCCATCATTCGTTCACACCATGAGTACTTCAACGGCACGGGTTTTCCAGATTCACTCACGGGCAAGGCCATTCCCATCGGCGCACGCATTGTGGCGATTGTGGAAGCCTATGAGGAATTGCAATCGGGTGATTACGCCAAATCCGAGAGCACGCCTGCCGATGCCGTGCGTGTGATTCTCAGCAACAAGGGCACTTTGTTTTGCCCTGAAATGACCGACGTGTTTGTGAAGGCACTGCGCAGCTAAGCGCGCCTCATCACTGACGTGCGGTGCGCACGTTAGATGGCATGGCCTGTGGATGGCTGGTGCGCCACGGGTTGATGTCCAAACCGCCACGACGTGTGTAACGCGCATACACCTCTAGGCGCAGCGGTTTGCAGCGGCGTGTGATGTCCATGAAGATGCGTTCCACACATTGTTCGTGAAACTCGTTGTGGTTTCTAAAGCTCACGATGTAGCGCAGCAAACCCGCTTGGTCAATTTGCGGCCCCGTGTAGCTGATGCGCACACTGCCCCAATCGGGTTGGCCTGTGACCAAGCAATTGCTTTTCAACAAATTACTCGTCAAGGTTTCGGTGGTGGGCGCTTCACTGAAATTGGCAGTGAGCAACTCGGGGTTAGGCTGGTACTCGTCACACTCCAAATCTAAGCGGTCCAAGCTCAAACCATCCAGTTCATGCACGGGCTCGCGATCGAAGTTCTCGGGCAGCACCAGTTGCACACCGGCGCTGGATTTGACAAGTTCTCCATGCCAAATGGCTGCGCTCAGGTCTTGGCGCAAGCGCGTTTGCAACTCGGCCACATCGTCAATGCGCGTGTTGTTGAAACTGTTTAAGTAGAGCTTGAATGATTTGCTCTCAATGATGTGTGTCGATTCAGCAGGTATGGTGATGCGCGCCAAAGCTACCTGTGGCTTGCCACGTGTGTTGAGCCAACTTAACTCATACGCAGTCCACAAGTCAGCCCCGAAAAATGGAGGCTGAGCGGGAACACCAATTTCGTCACGCTTGGTTTGACGCGGGATAGGAAACAGCAGCGACGCGTCGTACTGATCCACATACGACGACGATTTGCCCAACTGGGATTGTTCAGGTGTGTTCATCACTTCAAGCCTCTAATTTGCGGCGAAACACTTTGCGATCGGGTTCGGACACTGCCGCGTCAAACACATAGCCTTCAAGGTTGAAACCTTCCAAGCCTTTGGGTGTTTTCACTTGGTGGGTCACGGCATAGCGGGCCATCAAGCCACGTGCGCGCTTGGCGTTGAAGCTGATGATTTTGTATTTGCCACCTTTGTAGTCTTCAAACACACACTCAATCACGCGGGCTTTCAACGCTTTGCGGTCGACTGATTTGAAATACTCTTGGGAAGCCAAGTTGACGATGATGGGCTCACGTTCAGTGCTCAAACGCGCGTTCAAGTAATCGGCAATCTGCGAGCCCCAAAATTTGTAGAGGTTGCCGCCCTTCGCATTAACCAAGGCCGTGCCCATCTCAAGGCGATAAGGTTGCATCCAATCGAGGGGACGAAGCACACCATAGAGGCCGCTCAAGATGGCCACATGTTCTTGCGCCCAGTCCAGATCTTTGGGCTTCAAGGTCTTGGCATCCAAGCCCTCGTAAACATCGCCATTGAAAGCCAGCACCGCTTGCTTTGAATTTTTTGCCGTGAATTTCGGGCTCCATGCTTGATACCGTGCCACATTGAGGCTCGATAGCGCATCGCTCAAACTCATCAAGCTGGCAATGTCCTGTGGCGATTTTTCTTTGAGGATGTCAATCAGCTCGACCGACTGCTTCACAAACAAGGGCTGCGTGTGCGGCACATCTCCTGCAGGGGTGTCGTAATCAAGGGCTTTGGCGGGTGAGAGCAAGAACAACATAGGGCTAAATAGGCTTCACGGGTAAGCTTGAATTATCGGGGGCGAATGCACCTTCCCCTAGGTAAAATGTGGCTTTTAGCCCTCTGGCCCAACGGCTGCGCTTGCAAGCCGTTTTCTTTTGTCAAAAGCACCCCCATGAGCAACACGCCTGCCCTCCCCCTCGAACAACCCGGCCTTGAGCGCCTGTCCAAATCGTTCGAACCCGCCGCCCTCGAAGCCCATTGGGGGCCAGAGTGGGAACAACGCGGCTATGGCGTTGCCGGCTTCCGTGGCACAGGCGCACCTGCAGCCGATGCACCCGCATTTGCCATCCAGCTGCCCCCACCCAATGTGACCGGCACGCTGCACATGGGCCACGCGTTCAACCAAACCATCATGGACAGCTTGACGCGCTACCACCGCATGTCTGGCTTCAACACCGCTTGGATCCCCGGCACCGACCACGCGGGCATTGCCACGCAAATCGTGGTGGAGCGCCAATTGCAAGCCAAAGGCATCAGCCGCCACGACATGGGCACCAGCCCCGCCGAAGCCCGCAAGAACTTTGTGAGCAAGGTGTGGGAGTGGAAAGAGGAATCGGGCAACACCATCACCAGCCAAATGCGCCGTATGGGCGACAGCGTGGACTGGAGTCGCGAATACTTCACGATGGACCCCAAGCTGTCCAAAACGGTGACTGAAACCTTTGTGCAGTTGTACGAGCAAGGCCTGATCTACCGTGGCAAGCGCTTGGTCAACTGGGACCCCGTGCTGATGAGCGCAGTGTCTGACCTCGAAGTCGAGAGCGAGGAAGAAGACGGCTCGATGTGGCACATCCGCTATGACTTGGCCGATGGCAGTGGTTCACTGACCGTCGCTACCACCCGCCCCGAAACCCTGCTGGGCGACGTGGCCGTGATGGTGCACCCCGAAGACGAGCGCTACAAGCACCTCATTGGCAAGCAAGTCAACCTGCCTTTGTGCGGCCGCACCATCCCCGTGATTGCCGACGACTATGTGGACAAAGACTTCGGCACGGGTGTGGTGAAGGTCACGCCTGCGCACGATACCAACGACTACGCCGTGGGCCAGCGCCACAAGTTGGAAATGATTTGCGTGCTCAACCTCGACGCCACCATCAACCACAATGCGCCAGAAAAATACCAAGGTCTCGACCGCTTTGTGGCGCGCAAAGCTGTGGTGGCCGACCTCGAAGCCGCAGGTGCTTTGGTGGAAGTGAAGAAACACAAACTCATGGTGCCACGCTGCGCCCGCACCGGCCAAGTGATTGAGCCTATGCTGACCGACCAATGGTTCGTGGCGATGAACCAAGTGGGCAAAGGCGACTCGACAGGCAAGAGCATTGCCCAAAAAGCCATCGACGCCGTGCAATCGGGCGAAGTGAGTTTTGTGCCTGAAAACTGGGTGAACACCTACAACCAGTGGATGAACAACATCCAAGACTGGTGTATTTCCCGCCAGCTCTGGTGGGGCCACCAAATTCCGGCTTGGTACGACGAAGACGGCAACGTGTATGTGGCGCGTGACGAAGCTGAGGCACAAGCCAAAGCTCCGGGCAAAACATTGAAGCGTGATGAAGACGTGCTGGACACTTGGTACTCGTCAGCCCTCGTGCCTTTCAGCACCATGGGTTGGCCCGAGAAGACACCTGACTACGACTTGTATTTGCCTTCGTCTGTCTTAGTGACCGGCTACGACATTATCTTCTTCTGGGTAGCCCGCATGATCATGATGACCACGCACTTCACAGGTCGTGTGCCCTTCAAACATGTGTACATCCACGGCTTGGTGCTCGACGCACAGGGCAAGAAGATGAGCAAGTCGGAAGGCAACGTGCTTGACCCTGTCGACTTGATCGACGGCATCACCTTGGAGCCTTTGTTGGAGAAGCGCACCCAAGGTTTGCGCAAGCCCGAGACAGCACCAAAGGTTCGCAAGCAAACCGAAAAAGAATTTCCCGAAGGCATTCCTGCTTATGGCGCTGATGCACTGCGCTTCACCTTTGCCGCAATGGCCACGCTGGGTCGCAGCATCAACTTTGACAGCAAGCGCTGCGAGGGTTACCGCAACTTCTGCAACAAAGTGTGGAACGCCTCACGCTTTGTGTTGATGAATTGCGAAGGCCAAGACTGCGGCCTCAAAGAACACACCAAAGAAGAATGCGCCGTGGGCGGCCCGTCGCATGGCTACCTGAGTTTTAGCCAAGCAGACCGCTGGATTGTGTCCAAGCTCCAACGCGTGGAAGCCGAAGTAGCCAAAGGCTTTGCCGAGTACCGCCTCGACAACGTGGCCAACACGATTTACGACTTCGTGTGGAACGAGTTCTGCGATTGGTATTTGGAAATTGCCAAGGTGCAAATCAACACAGGCGACGATGCACAAAAACGTGCAACGCGCCGCACACTGATTCGCACGCTCGAAACCATCCTGCGTTTGGCCCACCCCATCACGCCTTTCATCACTGAAGAGCTGTGGCAAACCGTGGCTGTCGTGGCCGGTCGCGTCAAGGCGGACGACAAAACTGCATCTATCAGCATCGCCGCATACCCCGTGAGCCAGCCTGAACGCATTGATGAACAAGCCGAAGCCCATGTGACACGCGTGAAATCATTGGTGGATGCCTGCCGCAACTTGCGCGGTGAGATGGGCGTGTCGCCCGCCACACGCATGCCTTTGTTTGCCTTAGCTGGCAGCGCCGAAGAACACACGTTCATACAAGGCGTGGCACCCGTGCTGCAAGCCTTGGCCAAGCTCAGCGAAGTCAAAGTGTTTGACAACGAGGCAGCATGGTCTGCCGCCGCTCAAGCCGCACCTGTGGCTGTGATTGGCGAGCTGCGTGTGTGCTTGTTCATCGAAGTGGATGTGGCCGCCGAGAAAATTCGCTTGAGCAAAGAAGTGGAGCGCTTGCAAAACGAAATTGAAAAAGCAGGCTCTAAGCTCAAGAACGAAGCCTTCGTGGCCAAAGCACCACCGGCCGTGATTGAAGAAGCCAAGAAACGCGTGGCCGAGTTCACTGCCACCTTGACCAAGGTGCAAGAGCAGCTTGTCAAACTTCAGAAATAAAGCCTCTCTAAACTTGGCAAAACTATTCATTTCACATCTATGACCAAAGCACTGACCAAAGCCGTATTCCCTGTTGCAGGCATGGGCACACGCTTTTTGCCAGCCACCAAGGCCAGCCCCAAAGAAATGCTGACCGTGGTGGACAAGCCGCTCATCCAATACGCAGTGGAAGAGGCTTATGAGGCGGGCATTCGTGAAATGATTTTTGTCACAGGCCGCAGCAAGCGCGCCATCGAAGACCACTTTGACATGGCCTACGAGTTGGAAACCGAACTCGAAGCCGCAGGCAAGCAAGCCCTGCTCGACATCGTGCGCAGCGTGCAACCCGACGACATGCAGTGCGTCTATGTGCGCCAAGCTCGTGCCTTAGGTTTAGGCCATGCGGTGTTGTGTGCTGAGAACTTGGTGGGCGACGAGCCTTTCGCTGTCTTGCTGGCTGACGATTTGATGCGCGGCAAAGCGGGTGGCCCTGGCGTGTTGAAACAAATGGCCGATGTGTTTGCACACACGCAATCATCTGTGTTGGCCGTGCAAGAAGTGCCGCTAGCGCATGTGCACCGCTACGGCGTGGTGGCAGGCAAAGACCTTGGCAACGGTTTGGTAGACATCCAACAAATGGTGGAAAAGCCCAAAGCCGAAGTGGCCCCCTCTCGTACCACCGTGGCTGGCCGATACATCTTGACCCCTGCGGTGTTCGAGCGCATTCGTGCGGGTGGCCGTGGCGTGCAAGGTGAGATTCAACTCACTGACGGCATTGCAGGTTTGTTGGCCACCGAAAAAGTGTTGGCCTATTCGTACGAAGGCAAGCGCTACGACTGCGGTAGCAAAGTAGGCTTCTTACAAGCCAGCGTTGAACTGGCCCTCGAGCATCCAGAAGTGGGAACAGAATTCCGCGCTTACCTCCAGCAACTCAAGGTCGTTTAATTCAACGCCGCTTGAGGATGTGAATGAAGTCACGGCCCTCTGTGGTTTGCGACAACAACTCATTGCCAGTTTGTTTGGCAAACGCCGCAAAATCGCGCACAGAGCCGGTGTCCGTCGACACCACGCGCAACACCTGACCACTCTCCATCGCCGTGAGAGCCTTCTTGGCTTTCAATATCGGCAGCGGACAGTTCAGCCCGCGCGTGTCCAGTTCGACATCGATGTTCATGCGGGGAACACCCCTGTCGACAAGTAGCGGTCACCACGGTCGCAGACGATAAAAGCAACCGTCGCGTTCTCGACCTGTTTTGCAATTTGCATCGCCACCCAACAGGCACCCGCGGCCGAGATGCCCGCAAAGATACCTTCTTCGCGCGCCAAGCGGCGACACATGTCTTCGGCATCGTCTTGGCTCACGTAGACCAATTCGTCTACGTGGCTGGCATCGTAAATCTTGGGCAAGTACTCTTGCGGCCATTTGCGAATACCAGGAATGCGCGAACCCTCAGAAGGCTGCGCGCCAATGATGCGAATGGCAGGGTTCTTCTCTTTCAAAAAGCGCGAGACACCGGTGATGGTGCCTGTCGTACCCATGGCGCTCACGAAATGCGTGATGCGACCCTGCGTTTGCTCCCACAGCTCGGGGCCTGTGGTTTCGTAGTGAATGCGTGGGTTGTCTTCGTTGGCAAACTGGTCAAGCATGCGGCCTTTGCCCTCGGCTTGCATGCGCTCGGCCAAGTCGCGGGCGTATTCCATGCCACCGCTCTTGGGCGTCAAAATCAATTCAGCACCAAAGGCCTTCATGGTTTGCGCGCGTTCAATCGACAAGTCCTCGGGCATGATCAGCACCATGCGATAGCCCTTGATTGCCGCCGCCATGGCCAGCGCGATGCCGGTGTTGCCAGAGGTGGCTTCAATCAAGGTGTCGCCGGGCTTGATGTCGCCGCGCTCTTGCGCACGTTGAATCATCGACAAAGCGGGACGGTCTTTCACCGAACCGGCAGGGTTGTTGCCTTCGAGCTTGCCCAAAATCACGTTGCCGCGCTTAGCGTTGTCGGCAGCGCCAATGCGCTGCAAGGCGACCAAAGGCGTCTTACCAATTGCGTCTTCGATCGTGGGGTACATCATGTCTGAACTCATAACTCGTTACTGTGCCATAAGTCTTATGCCTTGCAGCTCTAAGGCGACTTAAAGCGGCAACGATTTGCCACGCATCCACCGAAAACCCACCAAATTCAACGGGTCTGTTTATTGCTTACTGTGAATTAAGCCAAGAGAGAGGAAAAACATGACCGTCAACAGCATTGGACCAAGCACTTACGCCAAGCGTTTTAAACGGTGTCGCACACAACGTGGTCTATCTCTGGCAAGGTGTAACAACAACCGAGGAAATTGTGCAAAAGGCCATGGCGATGGCTATTGGTGACTTCTTCGGCTGCTTTGTCGTTGTGGGTTTATTTCACGGGCTAGCGTCAATGCTTAGAGCATCGAAAACAGATTAGTCTGTATTGATTGCAGCTGCAGAGACTGATGCGGCAGATGAGTTTGATTTTTTAGTACTGTCTTCTTGCACTTGCAACTGAATTGGGAAATGATGACCTTGTCGCTATTTCGATTTGTTAGGTCAAGTTGGCTGAGTAGCGATGGCGTGCGGGATGCTGCGTCCCGTAGGCTGAGCGCCAAGTGCAAAAAATCATTCTGTGTTTTCTTCAAGTTTTCGCCCAAAACGCACAGCGTAATTTTGCATGTGCAGTTGGGCAACCTGAGCCCGAGTAAATGGGCGGGACTTTAGCTAGGGGTTGCGGCGTCGTGCAACACGACATCTGCTAACTCTCATTTTGAGAGTTAGTAGACAAGCATGAACTTAAACTTTCATCACAAATCCGTCGGCATCAATCACAAAAACACCAGTCAATTGACTATTGAGCGCCTGTTGGATTGCATCCTTCAGATCTGGACCACAACGCTGAAAACCAAACATGCGGCTAGTAGCCTGTATCAATTCATCCGAATGGATACGCACGCTCTGCTCAACAACCAGCTTCAAAGCAGCAACGATTTCCAGCTGCGGAAGCATTAAAGCGTTTACCAAATTCTTGGATTTAACGCTTGAGCGATCACGAACCTGAATCGTCGAATTTGGAATTGACCAAATTTCACCAGCATGAACCAAATTTCTAGATGCTCTTAAGGCCGCAACAGTTGCAGACTGGATGCGGGATCCTGCTTTTTCAAGACCAAAAGCTTTTGTAACTCTTCTAGCAATCTCATCTTCATGCACAGGGCTTTCGACCTGTACGATTTGTTCAACTAATTGAGTTAGCTGATAAACAGGCACTTCATGCGGCGCTTTCTTTGAATTGATTTGCCCTTCAAACTCCACATATGCAATGACATTTGTCTTCGGGATTTCAGTAGGAACTTCAATAATTTCAACTGGCAAAGTCTCAACATGCTCGACGACTTGAGGAGTGGCATGAACGCCATTACGCATTTGCTCGAGTGCATCAAGGAGCTTTTTCTCTTGATCTTTTCTTCTATGAAACCAGTCAGTACTCCAGATGCGATAAATCGTCCAACCTCTGGATTCCAGAATAGATTGGCGTAGACGATCTCTATCCCGAGCAGAGCGAGAAGAGTGATACGTGGCCCCATCACATTCAATGCCACAAAGGAATCGATTGGTGTTGTTAGGGTCTATCACACCAATATCTATGAAAAATCCTGACATACCAACTTGAGGCTGAACCTCATACCCAGCAGCTTTAATGAATCTGGCTACAGACTCTTCAAACTCACTATCAAAATCACGCTCAGTAATCTGAGCCACATCAAAGTAGCCTTTTTCGGCGTATTGCAAGAACTCTCTGAACGCATTGACACCAAGTTTTCCGGGGGAACTCCCCGATATTTAGGATTTGTTTTGCAGCTGTTAGTTGGTAACGTTCAGCTAAGAAAATAACTTTTCCCTGTTCATGTGAAAAACCCATTCGCCCAACTCGCCCTGCCATGTTGTGAAAATCAGCTGAGTCAATTGCAACATAGGTACGTTGATCTGAATTCCAGCGGTGCCATTGAGCAAATACAGCAGCTCCAAGTGGAAAGTTAACCCCAGCGGCAAGAGTTGTTGTTGCAAACACAACATCAAGCTTTCCATCCAAAAGATGTTGCTCAACTATCTTCCGTTCTTCATCCGTTAGCCAATTAGCCAAATCTTCAGCGTCTTTGTTAGTCAAAACAGCTGAAAGTCCGACGAATTGTTTCCACCCTGCATTTCTGAGAAATGTCAGAAGTATTTCAACGTTTTGCCCCCTATGCTTATCGCCAATCAGCTGAATTTCATCGCAAACAATAACAGTGTTTGCCATATTTTTTGGAACACCTGTTGCTGATAAAAGAGCTAAATATTTTTCATATGTAGCAACTAACAACGGCGCATCCAGCGGTGATGCTGGCGTTTGCTCCTCAGAATCTTCCACATAGTCGCCTGTTGCGATAACAAGAGAGCTTTTTTCACCGTGCATGAACGTGTCTAGCAACAGCGTTTTGAAGTCCTCGAATTTTTGTTTAGCTAATGCGCGATGTGTAACCAGATAAACAGTTTTTGTACCTGCTTCTAAACTTTTAGCAATTGCCCAAAGTCCAATTTGCGTTTTACCTGTTGATGTTGGAGAAACTACGAGCAGACTTTCACCACGCCCCACACCAGCTTCAACTGCTGCATGTTGAACATCACTTAGTGCGAGCTGACCATCTTGTTTAAAAACTAGATTTTCAACTGTGGATGTTGATAGGCCGTGGTTTTCTGGAAGTCCGTATTTCACAATCTCTCCTCATATCTTTCAATACTATAAGAAGAGTATCGTGCAGATTTATTAGTACTAATGTTTGCAACGTAAGTTTCAAACCAAGATAGTTACGTCAAACTTTCTTGCAAAATAAGCAAAAACAGGCGGATAGACGCAGAGGACTAGGACATAACGAGGTCTAAACCCCCTGAAACCAGCGAAACTTTCTCGCACTTTGAAAGTCTGCGAGCAAAAGTTCCCGCCATTGATGCCGATTACATGGATTGGCGACTGTCCAATCGCTGCCCAACTCATCCCCACCTCAAGCCCGCCCACCACCATGACGCAAGTTTTTTCACAGCAGGCCAGTACGCCAAAAAATCTGTGTCATAATATCGGTCTTCTCTCCCGTGCCCGGGTGGTGAAATTGGTAGACGCAGGGGACTCAAAATCCCCCGCCGCGAGGCGTGCCGGTTCGATTCCGGCCCCGGGCACCATCGGTATCTCCTACCGTCCTGACTCGTTAGCGCGCCATCAAGCATATGAATGACGACGACTTTACCGGCATAGTCAGAAGTGGCTCCCAGCACAGTGTCTCTGTCTCAGAGCACACTGGCAACGCTAAAAAACCCAAAAACATTGTTGTTTCTCATGAAGAAGAAACTGAAGCGCGCAAACGTGCGTTTGAACAAAAAGCACTCGCCGCGCTAGAAGCTCAAAATGCATTGGCCGCAGCCTTGGCAGAGCACACAGAGCATGTGTCAGACAAGGATGCAGCAGCCAACGCCAACGTGCAAAAAATTGGCGCCGATCAAAACGCAAAGAACCTCCAAGCCATTGCAACCAGTGGCATCGCTGCCAATGTCCAGAGCGTCTCGACCGATGTCCTGGATGCAAACAAACAAAAAGTCAGCACAGACAAAATTGGCAACAACGTCCAAGATGTGAGCAACGGCAAAGGCATTGCATCTAACCTGCAAAACGTCACGACGGATGTAATGGCAGCCAACCAGCAAAAGGTGGGTAGCGCCAACATTGCGGCGAACAAACAAAACATCGCGGGTGACAAAGCCATTGAGGCCAATCGCCAAGGCGTCCCAACCGACGTGATTGCGCCTAACCAGCAAAACGTCGGCAGCGGCAACATCGCGGCGAACAACCAAAATATCGGCGGCGAAAAAGCCATTGAAGCGAATCGTCAAGGCGTTCCCACCGATGTGATTGCGCCTAATCAGCAAAACGTGGGTGGCGGCAATATTGCGGCCAACAACCAAAACATTGCTGGCGACAAAGCCATCGAAGCCAACCGCCAAGGCATACCCACAGACGTGATCGCCCCCAATGTGCAAGGCATTCCTGTCGATGGCATTTCAACCAACGTTCAAGATCTGGGCAAGAATTCCTTCTCGGCCAACAACCAAGCAACGCCAGAAGACACCGTAGGCCTTAACCGCCAAGACCTCGACAACGGCCCCGCCTTAGCGCCCAATTTGCAGGGCTTACCCAAAGACGATGTCGCGGCGAATCGTCAAACACTTGGGCAAGACGGGCCTACTAAAAACGTACAAGGCATTCCGACAGACGCGGTGAATGCCAATGAGCAAAAGCTCCCCAAGCTGGGCGTGCAAGACAACAAGCAGCCGCTGAGCCAAGACAACCTCAGCCCAAATCAGCAAGCCTTAGCGCCTGCCCCCGGGATTCAACCCAACAACCAAGCTGTCGGCGCAGATGCACCTTCGTTGAATCGCCAAGGCGCGCCCGAAGATGCCCCACCCGGCCCCAACCGCCAAGGCTTGGACAACAAGAACATTGAATCGCATTTTGAAACGCTGCACTCCGGGGCCGTCGAGCGTAAAACCGTTGATTTTTCAAGCAGCACGGGCAGCGCCGGTCAACCAACTGCAGCAACAGCAGCCAATACCAAATCAGCGGCCAAACCCGCGGTGAAGCCGGGCCAGGCTCCGCGCGCGCCAATGACTGCTGCCGAGCAGCAGCTAGAAGCCAAGCTCAAACGCGAAAAAATGAACGACGCCTTTCATGGCCGTCTGGCAGGCATCAAACACAACGTGGACGCCCTCAACAGCCGCCTGACTGACTTTGAAGACAAAGTGCACAAAGAAGACAGCAAGCTGGAAAAAGGCAACCCAGACGACTTTGACATCGACCTAGACTGATTGCCTTGTCGCCGAGATGCCATGCATCTGGCGCATCTCTGATTACGATCCATGCCTGCCTCACACGCAGGCATTTTTGTTTTTGGAGTTACTGTGAGCCATCTCTTTTCTGAATTCACCCTCACCTCGCCACGTGGCCCGCTGACTTTGGCCAACCGCGCCATCGTAGCCCCCATGTGCCAATACTCGGCTGAGAACGGCCAAGCCACGGACTGGCACTTGGCACATTGGGCCAACCTGCTCAACAGCGGCACGGCGATGTTCATCATCGAGGCCACTGCGGTGGTCCCAGAGGGGCGCATCACGCCACTGTGCTTAGGCTTATGGGATGACGCCACAGCTGCTGCTTTGCAAGACAAATTGCATCGCGCACGCAAGCTCGCCCCCAATGTGTCGGTGTGTATTCAGCTCGCACACGCAGGGCGCAAGGCTTCGAGTGCTGCGCCTTGGCAAGGCGGACAATTACTGCCCACTGAGCAAGGCGGTTGGCCAACGGTTGGCCCATCAGCCGTTCCTCATCTGCCCCAAGAAACTGCGCCGCACGAGTTAGACGCACAGGGACTAGAGCGCATCAAACAAGCATTCGCCAAAGCCGCCCAACGCGCCGAGGCCATGGGCATTGAAGCCATCGAGCTGCATGGAGCACACGGCTATTTGCTGCACCAGTTCTTGTCCCCCATTGCCAACCATCGCACTGACTCATACGGCGGCAATTTTGACAACCGCACACGCTTTCCTATGGAAGTGTTTGAAGCCGTGCGAGCTGTTTACAAAGGCTCTTTGGGCATGCGCATCTCCGCCTCCGATTGGGTGGAGAACGGCTGGACACCCGAAGAAACAGCCGACTTCTCGCTGCGCCTGAAACTCGCCGGCGCAGACTTTGTGCACATCTCATCGGGCGGTGTGGCTGCGCAACAAAAGATTGCCATTGGCCCCGACTACCAAGTGCCATTCGCCAAACTGGTGAAGCAAAAAACAGGCATGCCCACCATCACTGTGGGCCTCATCACCGACCCACAACAAGCCGAAGACATCTTGGTGCGTGGCGATGCGGATTTGATTGCCCTCGCCCGTGCCTTCCTCTATAAGCCCCGTTGGGTCTGGGAAGCCGCAGCCGCCTTGAATGGCAAAGTGCAAGCCAGTCCACAGTACTGGCGCTGCATGCCGCGTGAAGCACAAGGCATTTTTGAAGCTGTGCAAATGGGTCAGCGCTAAGCGCCAACGATAGAACACGAACAGGAGACATCACATGAAACATCTCACTCGCCGAAACCTCAACGCAGCAGTGTTGGCCGCCTGCGCCATCACCACTGGTGCTTTCTTAGCGCCACTCACCGCACACGCGCAAGCAGACGCCTACCCCAGCAAGCCCATCACCTTGGTGGTACCCAACCCACCTGGTGGCTTGGTGGACACCTCCGCACGTTTGGTGAGCGAGCCCTTGTCTCGTGTGACTGGTCAGTCTGTCGTGGTCGACAACAAACCTGGTGGCAGCGGCAACTTGGCCTATTCCAACGTCGCACGCAGTGCCAAAAACGGCTACACCGTGTTGGTCTCGTACTCGGGCTATCACATTGCCAACCCCATCCTGATGGACAAGCTGCCTTGGGACTTGAGAGACCTCACACCAATTGGCCTCATCACCGTAGCCACCAACGTGATTGCAGTTCACCCTTCTGTACCGGCCAACAACTTGAAAGAGTTCATTGCATGGGCCAAACAAAACCCTGGCAAGCTCAACTACGCCTCGCAGGGCAATGGCTCGGTGTCTCACATCGGCACGGAAATTTTCAAACAACAAACCGGCATTGACATGACACACGTGCCCTACAAAGGTTCGGGTCAAGCGATTCAAGACGTGTTGGCGGGTCAAGTGCAAGTCTTCATCAGCACGCCACCGTCGGTGATGGGCCATGTGCAAAGCGGCAAGCTCAAGGCTTTGGCCGTCACCGGCAAAACACGCCACCCACAGCTGCCCCAAGTGCCCACTGCTGCAGAGGCTGGTTTGAGCGGGTTTGAATTGGAATCATGGGTGGCTTTGTATGTGGCCAGCGGCACCCCAAAAGACGTGGTGCAAAAACTGTCGGCGGATGTCAAGCGCAGCATGGAGTTGCCTGAGACCAAACAACGCGCGGAAGCTGCGGGCGTGGAAGTGCGTTACCTCTCGCCTGAGAACACCAGCAAGCTGCTAGACCGTGACACGGTCAGCTGGGCCAAAGCCATCAAGGCAGGCAACATCAAGTTTGACTGATCCGATGACACCCACACAACAGCGCGTGAGGGTTAAACCAGTCCGTTCTTAACATCTGCGTAGCGCAGCTGCAAACGCAGCTCGCGCTTCATGCGCGTGTTCACCATACGACGCGATTCACTCATGAAACTCAGCTGCATGGCGGGCAGCTCGGTTTGTGCCTGTGTACGGCTGATGCGCGGTGGTTTGGCTAAGCCATACAGGCCAGCAGCCATGTCAAAGTAATCGCCCATCAACATCTGGCTGTCGTCGTTCACGTTGTAAATGCGCTGGGGCTGACCACGCCACAGGGCCAACTGACAGGCACGCGCCAAGTCATTGGCATGGATGTGGTTGGTGAACACATCGTCCTCTCGCGCCAGCACAGGCGTGCCACGCAGCAAACGTTCACGCGGCGTGCCGCCCTCGCGGTCAGGCGCATAGATGCCGGGAATGCGCAGCACACTCACCCGCACCGCGCTCGAACGCAAACGCCCGACATGACGCACATGCGCTTCGGCATCCACACGCCGCTGCGCTCTGGGTGTGATGGGGTTGACTGTGCGGCTCTCATCCACCCACTCACCCGCGCAGTCACCATACACACCGCTGGTTGAGCCATAGACCACGCTCAGCGGTGCGCTGCGGCGCATCAACAAGCGGGTCAACGCCAAAGTGCGCGGGTCGGTGCTGCCCTGCAATGGCGGCGGTGCCAAATGCAACACCCGTGTGGCCCAACCTGCCAAGCGTTGCAGGCTGGCTGGTGCATCCAAATTACCCACCAAAGGCGTCACGCCTTGGGCGCGCAAAGCGGCCACACGCTCGGGGCTAGAGGTGAGGGCCATCACCTTCACATGGCGCTGCACGCGCACCACGCGCTGGCCCACATCACCGCAGCCGATGATGAGCAAACGCTCGCGCTTGAAGCGAGAAGGCAAAGCGCCGAGGGGGGATTGATTGGAAGGCAAAATACACCCTATAAAAGTTCAAGGATACCCAAAGATGAGTTTCAACATCACGGTCCAACCCAGCGGCCGCGCATTCACCGCCACTTCTGACGAAACCTTGCTGGCCGCCGGCCTGCGCCAAGGCATTGGTCTGCCCTACGGCTGCAAAGACGGCGCGTGCGGCTCCTGCAAATGCAAAAAGATTTCGGGCGAAGTCACCCACGGCAAACACCAAGAAAAAGCCCTCAGTCCTGAAGAAGCCGCCAACGGCTTTGTGCTGACCTGCTGCGCCACCGCGCACAGCGATGTGGTGCTGGAATCGCGCCAAGTGGTGGAAGAAGGAGCCTTCCCCATCAAGAAGATGCCAGTGCGCGTGGTCTCACTTGAGAAAGCCTCGCACGACGTGATGATCGTCAAGTTGCAACTGCCCGCCACCGACCCCATGAAATTTCACGCTGGCCAGTACGTCGACTTTTTGTTGCGCGACGGCGACCGCCGCAGCTACTCGATGGCCAATGCACCGCACACCTTGGCCGAAGGCGCGCCTGCCATTGAACTGCACATCCGTCACATGCCCGGTGGCAAGTTCACCGAACATGTGTTTGGTGCGATGAAAGAAAAAGAAATTCAACGCATCGAAGGCCCACAAGGCAGCTTCTTCTTGCGTGAAGACTCTGACAAACCTTTGGTGTTCTTGGCTTCAGGCACCGGCTTTGCGCCCATCAAAGCTATTCTTGAGCACATGCAACACAAGGGCATCACACGCCCTGTGACCCTCTACTGGGGTGGCCGCCGCCCTGCCGATTTGTACATGCACGACTGGGTGCAAGCGCAAGCCGCTGCCATGCCACACCTTACCTATGTGCCCGTGGTGTCTGACGCATTGCCTGAAGACAACTGGACAGGCCGCACAGGCTTTGTGCACGCCGCCGTGTTGCAAGACCATGCGGACCTCAGCGGCCATCAGGTGTATGCCTGCGGTGCGCCTATCGTGGTGGATTCGGCCCGTGCTGCTTATACGCAAACAGGCTTGCCATCAGACGAGTTCTATGCGGACTCGTTCACCTCTGCAGCTGACAAGACCTAAACACGAGAAGACCATGCAAAGCCCTCACACATTGCCTCGCCGCCAACTGCTTCGCCTCTTGCCTGCCTTGTTGAGTTTGGGTGCAGGGCTTTGCATCTCCAGCGCACATGCGCAAAGTTTTCCCAACAAACAAATTCGTTGGATCGTGGTCGCACCCGCTGGCTCGTCACTCGACGTCATTGCACGCGCGATGCAAGACAAGCTCAAAGACAACTTGGGTCAAACCGTTGTCATTGAAAACAAACCACAAGCAGGCGGTACCTTGGGCACCAACGAGGTGGCTAAGTCAGCCCCTGATGGCTACACCTGGGTCATGTCTTACAACGGTCCTTTGTCGTTTGCGCCTTACCTGTACCCCAAGCTGCCTTACCAGCCGCTCAAAGATTTGCAGCCGGTGATGACCACCACCTCACAGCCCAATGTGATTGCGGTCAACGCGCAATTGCCTGTGAGCACAATGCGCGAAGCCATTGCACTGATGAAAACATCACCTGGTAAGTACAACTTTGCGTCAGTTGGCAACGGCAGCTCATCGCACTTGACGATGGAATACATCAAGGCCGTGACCAACACCTATTCAGTCCACATTCCCTTCAATGGCAGCCCGCCTGCTGTGATGGCCACCATGTCGGGTGAAACACAGTTCATGGCCTCGGTGCCCACCGTGATTGCGCCGCAAGTCAAACAAGGTCGCTTGAAATACTTGGCGGTCACCAGCGCGCAACGCTATCCCCTGTTGCCCGATGTACCCACCGTGGCTGAGAGCAGTGTGCCTGAACTCAAAGGTTTTGAAGCCTTGGCTTGGAATGGCGTGTTGGTGGCAGCGGGCACTCCGCACGCAATCGTGGACCGTATCAACAGCGCCTTGAATGCGGCCTTGCACGATGCGGCGGTGAAGGAACGACTCAAAGCTGCAGGCCTTGAGCCTGTCGGCGGTACGCCCGAACAGTTTGCTAAGTTGATCCACGATGAGTCCGTGAAATGGGCGCCTATCATCAAGCGTTCAGGGGCCCGCATTGATTAAATTCTCGCGCCTCGCAGGCTGCTTAACGACACTGTCGTTCTGCACGTTTGCTTGCATGACCACCTCTGCGCAAACGCTCACTAAGCCCATTCGACTCATCGTGCCGTATGCCGCAGGTGGGCCCATTGATGTGACAGCCCGCATCTTGGCTGAACGTGTGAAAGACAGTTTGGGCACCGTCATCATCGACAACCGACCCGGTGCTGGCGGCAACATCGGTGCAGATGCGGTGGCCAAAGCCAACCCTGATGGCTCTGTCATTGGCATTGCAGCCACAGCCACACATGCAGTGAATCCTTGGTTGTATAAACGCATGCCCTACAACGCAGCGACCGATTTTTCGCCCGTCACACAAATGCTGCGCGTGCCCAATGTGTTGGTCATGAATGCGGACAACGCGAAACGCCTGAACATCCACTCTCTACAAGACTTCTTGAGCTATGCACGCAATAACCCAGGCAAGCTGAACTACGGCTCGGGTGGCAATGGCAGTGCTGGTCACTTGGCGGGCGAAATGTTCAAAACACGCGCAGGTGTGTTTGCGGTGCACATTCCCTACAACGGTGGCAATCCTGCGCAACTGGCCCTGCTGGCCGGCCAAGTGGATTTCAACTTTGACAACCTCGCCACAGCGGCCCCTAATATCAAGAGTGGCAAGTTGCTGGCACTCGCTGTCACCACACCCACGCGCAGCGCGGCTTTGCCGGATACACCTGCACTGTCAGAAAGTCTGAAAGGCTTTTCTGTCGACACATGGTGGGGTTTGGTAGCGCCTGCAGGCACACCTGCTGAGGTGCTTCAACGGTTGAACCATGCATTCGTCCAAGCTTTGAATGCCCCTGAAACCAAAGCACGCTTTGCGCAACTCATGGCAGAACCGACCCCCAGCAGCCCTTCTGCGTTTGGCCATTTCATGGCTGCCGAGCGCTCCAAATACGAAACCGTGGTCAAGGCCAGCGGTGCACATGTGGATTGAATGTATGACAGAAGAACAATTCGCCAACTTTGGCCTGACCTTCGGCGTGACAGGCTTCATGCTGTACATGCTGTTCATCATTTACCAACTGGCCCGTGAATCTAAGGCGGGTAAGTTCGGCACGTTTGTGCTGTTCTTGGTGTTGGCGTTTGGCATGGTGGGCTTCATTGCCAAACAGGTGATCATTTATTACATGGAGGGCTAAGCCCTCCACTTGCGTTGCTTACTCGCCCAGATAAGCCTCGCGTACTTTCGGGTCGTGCAGCATCTCACGCGCATCACCACTCAAGGTGATCAAACCCGACTCCATCACATAGCCACGGTCTGCAATTTGCAGGGCGCGGCTGGCGTTTTGTTCGACCAACAAAATCGTCACACCTTGGGCAGACACCTCTTGAATCACTTCAAAGATTTTGTCCACCATGATGGGTGACAAGCCCATCGATGGCTCGTCGAGCAACAACACTTTGGGGCGACTCATCAACGCACGGCCCATGGCCAACATTTGTTGCTCACCACCCGACATCGTGCCCGCCAATTGGTTGCGGCGCTCTTTGAGGCGTGGGAAGGTGATGAACACGCGCTCAATGTCATCTGCAATGGCGGCGTTGTCATCACGGATGTACGCCCCCATTTGCAGGTTCTCCACGATGGTCATGCGGGTGAACACGCCACGGCCTTCTGGGACCATCGCTAGGCCTTGTTGCACCAAATCCCATGGGCCTTGTCCGTCAATACTGTTGCCTGCCAGCTGAATGTGACCACCGCCCAAAGGCAGTAACCCCGTGATGGCTTTCATGGTGGTGGTTTTGCCTGCGCCGTTGGAGCCGATGAGCGAAACCAACTCGCCCTTGCGCACCTCTAGGCTCACGCCTTTGACGGCTTGAATGCCGCCATAAGCCACCTTCACATCGTGGACGCTCAAGAGCACCGCGGCGTTGTCGTGTTTCATCTCAATGCCCTCCCGTGCCGAGATAGGCTTCAATCACTTGCGGGTCGCGCTGCACGTCAGCAGGTGTGCCTTGGGCAATCACCTTGCCGTAGTCGAGCACGGTCACGCGGTCACACAAGCCCATGACCAGCTTCACATCGTGCTCAATCAACAGCACGGTGCGGTGGTCGCGGCGAATTTTGTCGATCAACTCGCGCAGCTGCACTTTCTCAGTGGCGTTCATGCCAGCGGCGGGTTCATCGAGCGCAATGAGCTGTGGGTCGGTCGCCAAGGCTCGCGCAATTTCTAAGCGACGTTGGTCGCCATAGCTCAGTGTGCGTGCTTTGTAGTCAGCCAAGTTGGCAATGCCCACGTAGTCCAGCAGTTCACGCGCACGTTGCTCAATCGCCAACTCTTCGGCTTTGAATTTGGCAGTTCTGAAAATCGCACCCAACAAGCCTGAGCCTGTACGCACATGACGGCCCACCATCACGTTTTCCAACGCGGTCATTTCGGCAAACAAACGGATGTTTTGAAACGTGCGCGCAATGCCAGCCTGCGCCACCAAATGCACCTCAGTGGGTTCATACGGTTGACCCGCCAATTCAAAGCTGCCACTGTCGGGTGTGTACAGCCCTGTGATGACGTTGAAGAAGGTGGTTTTGCCTGCACCGTTGGGGCCAATCAATCCATACACTTGGCCGCGCTCAATTTGCATGCGCACATCGGTCAGGGCCTGCAAACCACCGAAGCGTTTGGAAATGTTTGAGACATTCAACACGAGGTCGCTCATCGCGCACCTCCTTGTGGGTTGAGGTTTTTGCCATGTTCAGGCGTGGGCCACAAACCGCGCGGCTTCCACAGCATGATGGTGACCATGGCCAAGGCAATCAACAACTGGCGCATGATGGCCGCGTCCAATCGGCCATCGGTCATCTCTTGAATGGGCCCCGCCACAAAGCGCAACACCTCGGGTAAGGCAGCCAACAACACAGCGCCCAAAATGACGCCCGGCAAATGGCCCAAGCCACCCAAGACCACCATCGCCACAATCATCACCGACTCCATGAGGCTGAACGATTCGGGTGACACAAAGCTTTGGAAGGATGCAAACATCGCACCCGACACACCACCAAACGATGCGCCCATGCCAAAGGCCATGAGCTTCAAGTTGCGTGTGTTCAAGCCCATGGCTTTGGCGGCAATCTCGTCTTCACGAATCGCCATCCATGCGCGGCCAATGCGTGAGTATTCAAGTCGATGACAAATCACCACACTCACCACCACCAGCGTGAGGAAGAGGTAGTAATACAAAGTAACCGAGGGCAACTCGATGAAGCCCAAGTCCAAACGCTTCGACAGCGAATAACCCAACACCGACACCGCATCAATTTGCCCCAAACCTCGCGGCCCGTTGGTGATGTTGATGGGGTTGTCGAGGTTGTTCAAAAACACACGAATGATTTCACCAAAGCCCAAGGTGACGATGGCCAAGTAGTCGCCGCGCAGCTTCAAAGTGGGGGCGCCTAGCAGCACACCAAACAACCCAGCCAAGCCTGCGGCCATGGGTAACACCAACCAAAGACTCAGATGCAAGCCATCTGGAAACATGGCGGCAATCCACGGAAACACTTCGGTTAAATGTGGCGACGCCAACAAGGCAAACAAATAAGCCCCCACCGCAAAGAACGCGACATAGCCTAAGTCAAGCAAGCCCGCATAGCCCACCACGATGTTCAAGCCCAAGGCCAACAACACATACAGCAGCGACATGTCTGCAATGCGCACCCATGCGTTGCCAAAGCTTTGCAGCACCAGCGGTAAGCCCAACAGCAGCACAGCCATCAACCAACGGTTAGAGAAAAGTTTTTGGGTCATGGTGCTCAAGCCCTGTCTGCCACGCGCTCACCCAGCAAACCCGAAGGCCGCAGCGTGAGCATGATGATCAACACAATGAAAGCCAAGATGTCGGTGTAATGGCTACCCAACACACCTCCTGTGAGGTCACCCAAGTAGCCCGAACCAATCGATTCAATCAACCCCAACAACAGGCCACCCACCACTGCACCGCCTAAGTTACCAATGCCACCAAACACCGCTGCGGTGAAGGCTTTGAGACCCGGCATGAAGCCCATTGAATGATGCGCGGTTCCGTAGTTCATGGCCCACATCAAACCCGCAATCGTGGCCAGCACCGCACCGATGATGAAGGTGGCTGAAATCACCACATCGGGCTTGACGCCCATGAGGCTGGCCACGCGTGGGTTCTCAGCCGTGGCGCGCATGGCTCTACCTAGTTTGGTTCGATTGACCAGCCACGATAAGACAGCCAAAGCCACGGCCGTGAGGCCCAAAATCATCAACTGTGTGGGCGTGATGACAGCCTCACCCATTTCAAACGGCGTGGTCGGCAAGAGGGCTGGAAATGATTTGTAACTGGGTTTCCACACAATCATGGCCAAGGTTTGCAACAAGATGGACATGCCAATGGCGGTGATGAGTGGGGCCAACTTAGGCGCATTGCGCAGCGGGCGATAAGCGATTTTTTCAATCGCGTAATTCAACGCTGCTGCTACAAAAGACGCCACCACCATCGAAATGATCAGCAGCACCCAACCGGGTGTATCGGGCATGAGCGGCTGCAACAGACCGATGACTGACCAGCTGCACAGCGCACCCACCATCAACACCTCGCCATGCGCGAAGTTGATGAGGTTGATGATGCCGTAGACCATGGTGTAGCCCAAAGCCACCAGCGCGTACATGCTGCCGAGCACCAAGCCGTTGATGACTTGTTGAAGCAAGACGTCCATTTGTTATTTACCTGCTTGTTTGTTTTTGTCGCGCAAGTGGCGCAATTTGTCAGCGATTTTGATCTCTAAACCACGCTCGACAGGACGGTAAAAGCCCGTATTCTCCAAGCCTTCGGGCATGTAGTGTTCGCCCGCTGCAAAGCCATCTTCTTCGTCATGGGCATAACGGTAGCCTTTGCCCCAGTCCATGTCTTTCATCATCTTGGTGGGGGCGTTGCGCAAATGCATAGGCACGGGGCGTGTGCCGTCTTTTTTGATGAGGGCTTTGGCTTCGTTGTAGGCTTTGTACACCGCGTTCGACTTGGGCGCGACGGCCAAATACACCACGCACTCGGCCAAGGCCAACTCGCCTTCGGGCGAACCCAAACGTTCGTACACCTCGGCCGCATCCAGCGCCAAACGCAAAGCGCGCGGGTCGGCCAAGCCAATGTCTTCGGCGGCCATGCGAATCAAACGGCGCGCCATGTATTTGGGCTCTGCCCCGCCATCGAGCATGCGCACCAACCAATACAAAGCTGCATCGGGGTCAGAGCCACGCACCGATTTGTGCAGCGCGCTGATGGTGTCGTAAAACTGTTCGCCACCTTTGTCGTAGCGGCGCATGCGCTCGCCCAACACACGCATGAGCCATGCATCGTTGATTTTTTCTAACTTCTCGCGGTTGGCCGCCACCGATAAAGTCTCAAGCGTGTTGAGCAATCGACGTGCATCGCCATCTGCATACGCGATGAGTCGCTCTAGCGCTGCGTCTTCTAAGGCTGGCACAGCACCAATGGCTTGCGCTTTGGCAATGATTTGCGTGAGGTCTTCTACGCTGAGCGACTGCAACACATACACCGCCGCACGCGACAACAAGGCCGAGTTCACTTCGAACGACGGGTTCTCGGTGGTTGCGCCTATGAAGGTGAACAAACCTGATTCGACATGCGGCAAGAAGGCATCTTGCTGGCTCTTGTTAAAGCGGTGCACCTCGTCCACAAACATGATGGTGCGTTTGGGATCGAGTGAGTCACGGGCAGCAATGGCTAACTCCACCGCTTCGCGAATTTCTTTCACACCACCCAACACCGCACTGATGGACAAAAACTGCGCATCAAATGCATCTGCCATCAAACGGGCGATGGTGGTTTTGCCCACGCCGGGCGGGCCCCACAAAATACAACTGTGCGGCTGACCCGACTCAAACGCCACGCGCAGCGCCATGCCCTCACCCAGCAAATGCTGCTGACCAATGACTTCGCCCAGCGTGCGTGGACGCAAGCGTTCGGCGAGGGGGATATGGGTGGAGGACACGCTTAAAAAGGCTTTAATTTGTACAGACTCAGAGTGTAGCGAAGGGCTCTCGCTGTCAGCGGCAATTAGCTGGTCAAACCGACGGTTTGAAACACCTCACGCCAAGCCTCTAACTTGCGTGCCAACGTCCAACTCGCATTCGCAGGACTGGTCGACGGCAAACGATGCACAGGCAAGCCCAAAGCGCGGGTGAGCTTGGCGTGCTTGAAGCTTTCGCCGCCATTGTGCGCAATCGCCACGAGCGCTGGGGCACGTGTGCGCAGGCTTTGCAAATCATTGGGTTGCGCATTTTGAATGTTGGCATCTAAGCTGCCCTCGCGCTCACAGGCGGCATACACATCCCACAAGCCCACACCTTGACTGAGCAACCACTGCGCACGCTCGGCATAAGGCATGGCCAACACATCTGCAGGCTTGGGCGACAACAAAGTCGCCATGATTTTCCAAAATTGGTTTTGCGGGTGTCCGTAATACTGCTGCGCACGCAGCGAAGCCACACCGGGAAAGCTACCCAACACCACCAAACGCGTATGGGCATCGAGCAAAGGCGGCAAGCCTTGCAACACGGGCGTAGCCTGTGTCATGCCCGCACTCAAGGACGTATGACGCTCACGCCTTTGGGTACCGCAAAGTTGAATTGCGATGCACCAAGGCTCGCAGGGTTCACTTCAAAGCGCTCAAAGCTCAACACCGAGCGTTGCCCCATGGCATCAAAAATTTCAAGCTTGCCAAGACTGACCTGTGCGCTGTCAGTGCGCAAACCCATGCGCACCGATTGAATCGTGCTCTCACGATTTTTGGGTGTGGCTTGCACCCATTGCAACCCGTCAGCATCGGCCTGCGGTTCTAAGTTGAACTCTTTTTGCAAAGCGCTTAAATCAACTGCGGTGGCCACCAAAGCCGCAGGTGTGCTGCCTAAAGCTTGCGCTTGTTTACGAGCCGTCACTTGCTCAAGGTCGGCGTCATACAACCACAAAGTTTGCCCATCGGCCACGATGACTTGAGGAAATGGCTTGAGGTAATCAAACCGAAAACGTGTGGGGCGCATGAATGAGAACTGGCCCGTCGATGTTTTACTACGCACCGTCGTCTGCCCTGCTTTCGCAGGCGACGTGACCACTTGCGTGAAGTCAGCGCGACCACTCTTGGTGGATTTCAGAAACATTTCCAACGTATCCAAGCTACTGGCACATGCAACGCCTGCACTCAAGCATGCAATCATCAAAACAGTACCAACTCCGCGTTTACTCATCACGCTTAGGCACCAAAATTTCACGCTGGCCATTGCTGCTCATAGCGCTGACCATGCCCGCCTTCTCCATGTCTTCCACCAAACGTGCAGCGCGGTTGTAGCCAATCTTCAAGTGGCGTTGCACCAATGAGATGCTGGCCTTGCGGTTCTTCAACACCACCTCAACCGCTTGGTCGTACATCGGGTCTTTTTCGGCCGACACTTCGCCAAACAAATCGGGACCTGATGGGTTGCCATCGCCATCGACCGTGCCACCTTCGAGCACGCCTTCGATGTAGTCAGGCTCACCTTGACTCTTCAAGTAGCTCACCACCCGGTGCACTTCCTCGTCGCTCACAAACGCACCGTGCACACGCACGGGGAAGCCTGTGCCGCTGGCCATGTAAAGCATGTCACCCATACCCAACAGCGCCTCTGCGCCCATTTGATCAAGGATGGTTCGGCTGTCAATTTTGGAACCCACAGAGAACGCAATACGTGATGGGATGTTGGCCTTGATGAGGCCCGTGATCACATCGACGCTCGGACGCTGTGTGGCCAAAATCAAATGGATACCTGCCGCACGCGCCTTTTGCGCGAGGCGAGCAATGAGCTCTTCAATCTTCTTGCCCACCACCATCATCAAGTCAGCCAACTCATCAATCACCACCACGATGTGTGGCAAGCGTTGCAATGGCTCGGGTTGCTCAGGCGTCAAGCTGAAAGGGTTGTAGATGAACTCTTCACGCGCGGCTGCTTCATCAATCTTGGCGTTGTAGCCCGCAAGGTTTCGCACGCCCAGCTTGCTCATGAGCTTGTAGCGTTTTTCCATTTCACCCACACACCAGTTCAGACCATGTGCGGCTTGGCGCATGTCCGTCACCACAGGCGCCAGCAAATGTGGAATGCCTTCGTAAACTGACATTTCCAACATCTTGGGGTCGATCATCAGCAAGCGCACATCGCGTGCTTCGGCCTTGTAGAGCAAGGACAAAATCATCGCGTTGATACCCACCGATTTACCCGAGCCAGTGGTACCGGCCACCAACACATGGGGCATCTTGGCAAGGTCAGCCACCACGGGATTGCCCACAATGTCTTTACCCAAGCCCATGGTCAACATCGACTTGGACTCGTTGTAAATATCCGAGCCCAAAATTTCGCTCAAGCGGATGGACTGACGTTTGGCATTGGGCAACTCCAACGCCATGTAGTTTTTGCCAGGGATGGTTTCCACCACACGGATCGACACCAGCGAGAGCGAACGGGCCAAGTCTTTGGCGAGGTTCAACACTTGCGAGCCTTTCACACCTGTGGCGGGCTCAATCTCGTAGCGGGTGATCACAGGACCAGGGGATGCTGCCACCACGCGCACTTCGACGCCGAAGTCTTTGAGTTTTTTCTCAATCAAACGGCTGGTCATTTCCAGCGTTTCGGGCGACACCGTGTCTTGACGCACCAATGGGTCGTCTAGCAAATCGACCTGCGGCAAGCGAGAGTCGTTGTCTGCATCGGTGAACAACGTCTTCTGACGCTCTTTGGCCACGCGTGCGCTCTTAGGCACTTCGATGATTTCAGGCTCAATGTGCACGGTGATGGGCGGGTGCTCTTTGATTTCCACCAACTCTTCCAACACCACTTCTTCACGTTCACGCGCTGCCACCAAACCGTAAGCCACGTCTTCTTCGCGTTCGCGGCGCTCACGCCATTTTTCGTACAAGCCATCAATCAATGCGCCAATGTTTTCAGCGGTTTGTCCCCATGAGAAGCGAAACACCCATGAAGCACCCACCACACCAAACACAATGAAGATCAAGCCTGAGCCATTGAAGCCCAACCAGTTCAAGCTGGATGGGCCAATCAAGTAACCCAACACGCCGCCACTGCTGTGACCTGGCAAGCGGTCTTCGAAGCGGTACATGCGCGTCCACTCCAAGCCCGTGCTCGAAATCAACAACAAAGCCAAGCCGGCCCAAAATGCAAAGCGCGTGTAGCGCCAGCCGTTGTGCTCAGGGGCTGGTTCGTCTTCGTCACGCAAGCGGTTGGCCAAAGCTGACAGCCACGCCACCAAAGCGGCGGCGTAGCACCACCACACCGAATAGCCCAACAAGAAAAAGCTCAAGTCACCCAACCAAGCACCCAGACGGCCGCCAAAGTTACGCACGGTATTGCCCGAACCTGAGGTGGTCCAAGCAGGGTCAAGCGGCGATTGGGTGAGGAGCGCCAGCAGCCAAAAGGTCATGAACACAAAGCCAGCCGTTAGCGCAATCTCTTGTGCAAAACGGCGAAAACCTGTGGGTTTGTGATCCGCATCGGCACTAGATGCGCGCGGGTCATTCTTTAATGTATTGAGCGAGTAAGTCATGTCTAGAGGCAGAGCTTACCCGAGAGGCAACCATACGCCGTCAGGGGTAAAGGGAGAGGTTCTTACAATCTTGCCTTTATTGTCTCTTTGATTGCGCTCTCCAGATGTCTACCAACCAACACGCCCAAGTTTTGATTCTCGGCTCCGGCCCTGCTGGCTACACCGCCGCCGTTTACGCAGCCCGCGCCAACCTCAAGCCTCTGTTGATCACCGGCATGGCCCAAGGCGGCCAACTCATGACCACCACCGAAGTGGACAACTGGCCTGCGGACGTGAATGGCGTGCAAGGCCCAGAGCTGATGCAACGCTTTCAGCAACACGCGGAGCGTTTCAACACCCAAATCGTGTTTGACCACATCAGCAAGGTCGATTTATCCAAGCGCCCCTTCACCTTGACCGGCGACAGCGGCACCTACACCTGCGACACCCTCATCATCTGCACAGGCGCGTCGGCCAAGTACTTGGGCCTGCCTTCGGAAGAAGCCTTCATGGGCCGTGGCGTGTCTGGCTGCGCCACGTGTGACGGTTTCTTCTACCGTGACCAAGTGGTCAGCGTGGTCGGCGGCGGCAACACCGCTGTGGAAGAGGCGCTGTACCTCTCCAACATTGCGTCTAAAGTGCACTTGGTGCACCGCCGTGACACCTTCAAGGCCGAAGCCATCATGATCGACAAGCTCATGGAAAAGGTCGCCGCAGGCAAGATCGTGCTCGAAACCAACAGCACTTTGGACGAAGTGCTGGGCGACGCCTCAGGCGTCACAGGCATCCGCTTGAAGAGCACGGCTGATAGCAGCACCCGCGACATCCCCACCCAAGGCTGCTTCATCGCCATCGGCCATTCACCCAACACCGGCATTTTTGAAGGCCAATTGGCCATGAAAAACGGCTATTTGCTGACCAAGAGCGGCTCCGAGGGCTTTGCCACCATGACCAGCGTGCCCGGCGTCTTTGCCGCGGGCGATGTGCAAGACAACATCTACCGCCAAGCCATCACCAGCGCTGGCACGGGCTGTATGGCCGCTTTGGACGCCCAGCGCTTCTTGGAACAAGGCGACCACTAAAAGACGCTACAATCTCAGGCTTTGCTGAATTCAGCGAAGAAGATGGGTTACCGCCACCCTTTTTGGCGAGGTGAGGCGCTCGTGGGAACGACCGCCGTTGATATGGAGTGTCCACATGGCACGCGTATGTGAAGTAACGGGCAAAGGCCCAATGTCTGGGAACAATGTTTCCCACGCGAACAACAAAACAAAACGCCGTTTTTTGCCTAACCTGCAATACCGCCGTTTCTGGGTAGAGACTGAAAACCGTTGGGTTCGCTTGCGCGTTTCTAGCGCAGCTCTGCGTTTGATCGACAAAAACGGCATCGACGCCGTGTTGGCTGACTTGCGCGCGCGCGGTCAAGCTTAATTCCAGTTACTGAAAGGACACGATCATGGCATCCAAAGGCGGACGCGAAAAAATCAAGCTGGAATCGACAGCCGGCACAGGTCACTTCTACACGACCAGCAAAAACAAGAAAACAATGCCCGAGAAAATGTTGATCATGAAATTTGATCCCAAAGCTCGCAAGCACGTTGAATACAAGGAAACCAAACTGAAGTAATTCAGATTGGCCCAATAAAAAACCCGCCTAGGCGGGTTTTTTATTGTCTGTGCGTTGTGTTTACACGCGCGCCGCACGCATTTGCATGGAGAACTCTTGCAAAGCAGCAATGCCGCTAGCCTCGGCGCGTTTGCACCAAGCTTGCAGGTCCAGTGCCAATTGCGCACGGTTGTGGTTGGTGTTGAGCCACAACTGACGCAGTTCTTCGCGCATCTTCACCATGGTGTCCACATCGGGCAAAACCGCACGGGCTTGGGCCAATTGGGCCACCACAGCTGCCGGCACTTTCTCGGCATCGCGATGCATCCAGCGTTTGGCGGCTGCCAGCACAGCGTCAGCAGGCAAAGTGCTCATCTTGTCGAGCTCTTGCTTCATGGCCAAACGCAGTTGGGTGGCGTAATTGGCCATCACTTCGTAGCGGTTGGCAATGACGGCTTCCAAGGTCTTTTCATCGGCCACAGGCTTGATGTCGCCAAAGGCGAGCTTGGGCGGGGTCTTTTTGACCGTGGCCAAACCCACAGTTTCCAAAATGCGGATGTACAACCAGCCCAAGTCAAACTCGTAGGGCTTGACCGACAACTTGGCCGATGTGGGGTAAGTGTGGTGGTTGTTGTGCAACTCTTCGCCACCAATGATGATGCCCCAAGGCGAAATATTGGTACTGGCGTCTGGCGCCTCAAAGTTGCGGTAGCCCCAGTAGTGCGCTGCGCCGTTGATGATGCCGGCCGCCGTGACGGGAATCCACATCATCTGCACGGCCCACACGGTCAGGCCCAAAGCACCGAACAAGGCCAAGTTGATGATGAGCATCAAAGCCACGCCCCACACCGAGTGAGGGGTGTACAAATTGCGCTCAATCCAATCATCAGGTGTGCCGTGGCCAAAACGCTCGAGGGTTTCGAGGTTCTCGGCTTCTTTGCGATACAGCTCAGCGCCTGTGAACAACACGGTTTTGATGCCGTGCACGTGAGGGCTGTGTGGGTCTTCCGCTTGCTCGCACTTGGCGTGGTGCTTGCGGTGAATGGAGGTCCACTCTTTGGTCACTTGGGCCGTGGTGAGCCACAACCAGAAACGGAAAAAGTGAGATACGACGGGGTGCAAATCCAAAGCACGGTGTGCCGAGTGGCGGTGCAAATAAATGGTCACGCTGGCGATGGTGATGTGTGTGAGCACCATCGTGACGATGAAGACTTGCCAGCCAGAAAAATGCAGCAAGCCGTAGCTCAGCCAGTTCAACGTGGCATCAAGCCAAGCCCAATTGGGTAACAACATGTAGGTCTTTCAACTCGTGGAAATCAACTGTCGATTTTAAAGTTCAGGGTCTTATTTGGCTACCCAAACTGCTGCAAAAAAGCCGTCTGTTGCGTGCAAATGTGGCCAAAGTCGCAAATACAAGCCGTCTGTCGTACACAAACTGGCTGCATTGGCTACTTTTAGCTCTGTCAGAGTGTCGGCTGCTGACAACGGCACAAAGTTAGGGTGCGCTGCACTGAAGGCTTGGGCAATGGCTTCGTTCTCTTCGGGCAACACGCTGCACGTGGCGTACACCAAGCGGCCACCCGACTTCACCAAACGCGCAGCGCTGGCCAAGATGGAGGTTTGCTTCTCAGTCAACTCTTGCACCGCCTTGGGTGACTGACGCCATTTCAGGTCAGGGTTGCGGCGCAAGGTGCCTAGGCCCGAGCAAGGCGCATCCACCAACACGCGGTCAATCTTGCCGCTCAGGCGCTTCACGCGCTCGTCACGCTCATGCGCAATGGCGGATGGGTGCACGTTGGACAACTTGCTGCGTGCCAAACGTGGCTTGAGAGACTCCAAGCGATGACCCGAGGTGTCAAACGCATACAAGCGGCCGGTGCTGCGCATGGATGCGCCAATGGCCAGCGTTTTACCGCCAGCGCCCGCACAAAAGTCCACCACCATCTCGCCGCGCTTGGCGTCAAGCAACAGGGCCAACAGCTGAGAGCCTTCGTCTTGCACTTCAATCGCGCCACGCGCGAATGCATCGAGTTGGCTTAACGCAGGCTTGCCTTCAATGCGCAAACCCCAAGGCGAAAACGGTGTGTCCACGGCCTTGATGCCCGCAAGCTTCAACTCGTGCTGCACATCGGCGCGTTTGTCGGTGAAGGTGTTCACGCGCAAGTCCAGCGGTGCGCCGCCATTGAGGCGTTCGACCAAGGGCCAAAAACCCTCGCCCACTTGGGCCTTGAGCGGCTCCACCAGCCACTCGGGCATGTTGTGGCGATGACGTTCCATCAGGTCGGTGGGGTTCACCGCTTCGCAGGCTTCGAGCCATGCGGCTTCTTGTTTGTTCAACGCGCTGAACAAAAAGTCGAGCGGGTTGTTGCTAGGGTGCTTGGCGCTCTTGGGCGCGTTGTTGGCAGGCGCTTGGTCTTTCAGGTGCTGGGCAAAGCCGAGGATGGCCAAGCGGCGCTCTTTGGGGCCAGAGCCCGAAGGCGCAAAGTGGTCGTAGCGCAGTTTGTTGCGCAACACGTTGTAGGTGGTTTCGGCCAAGGCCGCACGCTCGCGCGGGCCGAAGGCATAGGTTTTACGGTAGTCACGGAAAAACTTAGACACCACTGAGTCAGCAGGGTGGTCAAACTTCAAAGTGAGGCGGACAAGCTCAGTACAAGCTTCAACAAGGGCTTTTGGATGCATAGGGTGTATTGTCCCATCCTATGAACGACCAAGACCTCCCCCCATTGCAAGAAACCCCCATTGGCCTGTACCGCCACTACAAAGGCGGCCAATACGAGGTGATCGGCACCGCCCGCCACAGCGAAACGCTAGAAGCCATGACCGTTTACCGCGCCTTGTATGGCGCACACGGCCTGTGGGTGCGCCCTGCGGCGATGTTCAGCGAAACCATTGAAATTGCTGGTGTTGTGCGCCCACGCTTTGAAAAAGTGCCAGACGCTTAAAAGTTAAAACGCGCGCGTGTATGCAGATGCACATCCACACCCGCTGATAATTCGCGGCAATGAAAAACATCGTCATCTTGATCTCTGGCGGCGGCTCCAACATGGCCGCCCTCGTGCGCACCGCGCAGGCTCAAAATTGGGCCAAGCAATTCAACGCGCAGGTGAGCGCCGTCATCAGCAACAAAGCCGACGCCAAAGGCTTGGCCTTTGCCAAAGAACACGGCATTGCGACGGCAGTCATCGACCACAAAGCCTTCGCCGACCAGCCCCAGCCACGCGAAGCCTTTGATGCTGCCTTGATGACCGAGATCGACAAACACCAGCCCCACCTTGTCGTGTTGGCCGGCTTCATGCGTATCCTCACCCCAGGCTTTGTGGCGCACTACGAAGGCCGCCTGCTCAACATCCACCCCTCGCTGCTGCCCGCCTTTCCCGGCCTGCACACGCATGAGCGCGCCATCGAAGCCGGTTGCAAATTTGCCGGCGCCACAGTGCACCGCGTGACCGCCGAACTAGACCACGGTCCTATCCTCGCGCAGGCGATAGTGCCCGTGCTGCCCGACGACACCGCCGACACACTGGCTGCGCGAGTGTTGACACAGGAGCATTTGATTTATCCGAAGGCGGTGACAGAATTGTTGACGTCATTTCAAAACTTGCAATAAAATTGCAGCCAGTCTCCAGCTGACCAACCACACCAGGCAATCAGAGCCGAAATGTCGCGTCAACTGGGGGCTTTTTTATTTGCTCCAGAGTTTTAAACCTGCATTAGTCCAACGTTGTTCGACAGTGGCCTCTTTGTTGTAAACGCTAGCAACCACGTTGACATGTGAACGCCCCACCAGCTTGTTTGCGTGCAGGGGAATCAAAATGGGAGCACCGTCTTTCATCTCGAAAGTAATGACAACAGCAGAGCTTTGAATCGTCGCCGATCTATACAGTGCTTTGGGCGAAGCGATGATGTCCGCCAACCGATACAACATAGATTTTGAGATGCCGTGATCAAAGTGCGCCTTATCAACGGCAGATCCTTTGATCACCAAGTCAAGCGCAGGAAAACCTGCATGTTCAATCAAATATGCAGGCGTAGCACCCAGTGACAAGACATGCTCGTGATGTGGTCGCCCAGCCAACGACGACTGAAGAATTAGTTGAACACTCGCTTGGAAATTTTTGTCGCTCATTGAACCCGATCAACATCGCGAAGAAACTCGCAATGGACGAACTCAGCTTAGCCAACCACTCAAATCACGTTGATCAATTCACCTAAATTTTGATGAATTTGCACTAACGCTCAAAATGTGTACTTCTATTGACAAGCATCAAGCCAAGAGCCGAGAACTCTTAGGCACATGCGCCATCAAAAACTCCATCTGATCCGCCAAGATACGGCGGTTTCTCAGAATGAAGTCCTCCCACAGCGACGGCTCGTAAGGTGTGTACAGCAGCGGCATGTGCGCTTGCTCAGGCGTGCGGTTGCCCTTGCGGTGGTTGCACGATTTGCACGCCGTCACCACATTCATCCACACATTGGGGCCGCCTTGGCCCACGGGTCGAATGTGTTCGCGGGTGAGTTCTGACTCATGGAAGTGATCGCCGCAGTAGGCGCAAACGTTGCGGTCGCGGCTGAAGAGCTTGTCGTTGGTCAGGCCCGATTTCAAATCAAACGGGTTGATGTTGGGCACGCCCTTGGTGCCGATGATGCTGTTGACCGTGATGATCGACTGCTGGCCCGTGATGGCATTGGTGCCGCCATGAAACACCGCCACCTCGCCGCCAGATTCCCAGCGCACTTCGTCAGCCGCGTAGTGGAGGACCGCTTCTTCCAGCGATATCCACGACTGCGGTAGCCCTTGGGCAGACAGTTTCAAGACCTTCACACCTCACCTCCATTCGCTTGCATAAAACGACCGATCGGGAATGCACATCTATCGCTGACAATATACCTTTATTGGGTGACAGTTTTATGTTCGTCGCCCCACACTCAAACCATGCAAATTTTTCGAGGTTTTCATCACCCCCAATTGGCTTCGGCCTGTGCGCTGACGATTGGCAACTTTGACGGCGTGCACCGTGGCCACCAAGCCATGCTGGCCCTGCTGAAAAATGAGGCGCGTCATCGCGGCGTGCCCAGTTGCGTGATGACGTTTGAGCCGCACCCGCGCGACTTCTTCGCCAAACAGCACCAACAACCCGACCTCGCTCCCGCCCGCATCGCCACCCTGCGCGACAAGCTCAACGAGCTGGCCGCTTGCGGCGTCGACCAATGCGTGGTGCTGCCGTTTGACCAAGCCTTTGCCTCGCAAGAGCCTCAAGCTTTCATCGAAGACGTGCTGGTCAAAGGCCTCGGCGTGAAATATGTGCTGGTGGGTGACGACTTCCGCTTTGGAGCCAAACGCGCGGGCGACTACGCCATGCTCGACGCCGCAGGCACAACCCACGGTTTTGACGTAGCCCGCATGAACAGCTACGAGGTGAAAAACCTGCGCGTGTCCAGCTCTGCCGTGCGTGAGGCCATGGGCCGAGGTGCCATGCAAGAGGTGGCGCATTTGCTGGGCCGCCCTTATGCCATTTCAGGCCATGTGGTGCATGGCCGCAAGCTCGGCCGCGAGCTGAACTGCCGCACGCTCAACTTACGCTTTAGCCATTGGAAGCCCGCTGCCAGCGGCATCTTCGTGGTGCAGGTGCATGGGTTAGCCGACCAGTCCTTGGCCGGTGTGGCCAATTTGGGCATTCGCCCCTCGCTTGACCCAACCGATGTGAACGGTGGCCGCGTGCTGCTGGAAACCCACTGCCTTGACTGGCCCGCCAGCCTAGGCGCTGAGGGGGGCTACGGTAAAATCATCCGCGTGGAACTGCTGCACAAATTACACGACGAGCTGAAGTACGACGGTCTGGACGCCTTGATGCAAGGCATACACAAAGACTGCGACGACGCACGCGCTTGGCTCGCAGCCCGAATTTGACGGGGCGTGCAGCCCCCTCTTGCTGCACACTGCCCCGCATCTGCCTGATTTAACGAGCTGCCCCGCTTTTGGGTTTTAGCAGCCAACCCCCTCTTAATGCCTCCGACCTGAGATAGCCATGACAGACAAAGCCACCGATTACCGTGCCACGCTCAACATGATGGACACCCCGTTCCCCATGCGTGGTGACTTGCCCAAACGCGAACCCGCTTGGGCCAAGCAATGGAACGAGCAAGGCTTGTACAAAAAACTGCGCGTGGCTCGTCAAGGCGCACCGCTGTTTGTGTTGCACGACGGCCCGCCCTACGCCAACGGCAAGCTGCACATTGGCCACGCGCTGAACAAAGTGTTGAAAGACATGATCGTCAAGTCCAAGCAATTGAGTGGCTTTGATGCGCAATACATCCCCGGCTGGGACTGCCACGGTTTGCCCATCGAAAACGCCATCGAAAAACTCCATGGCCGCAAACTCAGCCGCGATGACATGCAGGCCAAGAGCCGCGCATTCGCCACCGAGCAAATTGACCAACAACGCGAAGACTTCAAACGCTTGGGCGTCTTGGGCGACTGGGAGCGCCCCTACCGCACCATGGACCCCGCCAACGAAGCAGGCCAACTGCGCGCTTTCAAACGCGTGATGGAGCGTGGCTTTGTGTACCGTGGCCTGAAGCCTGTGTACTGGTGCTTTGACTGCGGCTCATCTTTGGCCGAGTTTGAAATTGAATACGCCGACAAAAAGAGCGACACCTTGGACGTGGCCTTCTTATGCGCCCAACCCGAGAAGCTGGCTGCAGCCTTTGGTTTGCCCCAGCTCGACAAAGAAGCCTTCGCCGTGATTTGGACCACCACCGCGTGGACCATCCCTGCCAACCAAGCACTCAACATGCACCCCGACATCAACTACGCCTTGGTGGACACCGAGCGTGGTTTGTTCTTGTGCGCGGCTTCGTTGGTGGAGAAATGTTTGGAGCGTTGGAAGCTCGAAGGCAAAGTGGTGGCAACAGCTACCGGCGACAAGCTGGGCTTGATTGAATTCAACCACCCACTCGCACATGTGGACGCTGGCTACCAACGCACAGCCCCCGTGTTCTTGGCCGACTATGTGGGCGAAGCCGACGGCACAGGCATCGTGCACAGCGCACCGGCCTATGGCGTGGATGACTTCAACTCATGCATGGCCAACGGCATGAAGTACACCGACATCTTGAACCCCGTGCAAGGCAACGGCGCGTATGCCGCTGACTTCCCGTTGTTCGGTGGCCAGCACATCTGGAAAGCTGTGCCCGTCATTCTGGAAGCGCTGCAAAACGCAGGCCGCTTGATGGCCACACAAACCATCACGCACAGCTACCCGCATTGCTGGCGTCACAAAACGCCGGTCATCTACCGCGCGGCCGCACAGTGGTTCATCCGCATGGATGCGTTTGACAGCACGACCGAAAAAACAACGGGCAAGTTCATCACGGACAAGTCCAGCAAGTCATTGCGCGAACTCGCGTTGCACGCGATTGACCAAACACACTTCTACCCAGAAAACGGCCGCGCACGTTTGCGCGACATGATTGCCAACCGCCCCGACTGGTGCATCTCGCGCCAACGCAGCTGGGGTGTTCCTGTGCCGTTCTTCTTGCACAAAGACAGCGGCGAGTTGCACCCACGCACCATGGCCATCATGGACCAAGCCGCAGACATCGTTGAAAAAGGCGGCATCGAAGCCTGGAGCCGTGTGACGGTGGAAGACATCCTCAACCAGCCCGGCGACGACGCAGCCAGCTACACCAAGAGCACCGACATCTTGGAGGTGTGGTTTGACTCAGGCTCCACCTTCCAACACGTGCTGCGCGGCAGCCACAAAGACGCCTATAACTTTGACGGAACTCACCGTGCGCCTTTCCACGACCAAGGCCCAGAAGCCGACTTGTATTTGGAAGGCCACGACCAACACCGTGGCTGGTTCCACAGCTCGTTGCTGTTGGGCTGCGCTTTGTACGACCGCGCACCCTACAAGGGCCTGCTGACCCACGGCTTTGCCACCGACGGCCAAGGCCGCAAGATGAGCAAGAGCTTGGGCAACACCGTCGCGCCACAAGAGGTGAGCGACAAGATGGGCGCCGAAATCGTGCGCTTGTGGGTGGCCAGCACCGACTACTCGGGCGACCTGAACATCGACGACAAAATTTTGGCCCGCGTGGTCGATGCGTACCGCCGCATTCGCAACACGCTGCGCTTCTTGCTCGCCAACGTGAGCGACTTTGACCCTGCCAAAGATGCTGTGGCGTTTGACGACTTGTTGGAAATCGACAAGTTCGCGCTGTCTCGCGCTGCGCAAGTGCAGGCCGACATCTTGAGCCACTTCGACAAGTACGAGTTCCACCCCGTGGTGTCGAAGTTGCAGCTGTATTGCTCGGAAGATTTGGGTGCGTTTTATTTGGACGTGCTCAAAGACCGCCTGTACACCACAGCACCCAAGTCGCTCGCGCGTCGCAGCGCGCAAACCGCGTTGCACCAAATCACCCACGCCATGCTGCGTTGGATGGCCCCGTTCCTGAGCTTCACCGCTGAAGAGGCGTGGACCACGTTTGGCAAGTCTGAGTCCATCTTCTTGGAAACCTTCACCGACCTCGGTGCCAGCAATGCGGCATTGATGGACAAGTGGCATGCCGTGCAACACGCGCGCGAAATCGCCAACAAAGAAATCGAAAACAAACGCACCGAAGGTCTGGTGGGCGCATCGTTGCAAGCAGAGCTGGTCATCCACTGCGATGGCGCTGCGTATGACGCGTTGGCGTCGTTGGGCGACGACTTGAAGTTTGTGTTCATCACCTCCAAGGTCGAACTCGTCAAAGGCGAAGGCTTGACCGTCGACGTCAAAGCCAGCGCAGCCACCAAGTGCGAGCGTTGCTGGCACTACAGCGATGACGTGGGCCACAACCCCGCTCACCCTACCCTGTGCGGTCGTTGCGACAGCAACTTGCACGGTGATGGTGAAGTGCGTCGCTTCGCTTAAAGAGCGCACAAAAGAACCCACCGATGGCTCGCCACACCTTCATTCGCCACACCACCTCGTATTGGGTGTGGCTCAGCATTGCCGCCTTGGTGTTGATCGCCGATCAATTCACCAAGGTGCTCATCGTCAGTGCGTATCAGTTGGGCGAAGGTTTTCCGGTCACCAGCTTCTTCAACATCGTGCGCGTGCACAACGAAGGCGCTGCGTTTTCGTTCCTCGCCACGGCGGGCGGTTGGCAACGTTGGTTCTTCACGGGCCTCGGTGTGGTCGCCACATTGGGCATGGTGTGGATGCTCAAAAAGCATCCAGGTCAAAAGCTATTTGGCTTTGCCATCGCTTGCATCTTGGGCGGCGCAGTAGGCAATGTGATTGACCGCGTGTTGTATGGCTACGTGGTCGACTTCCTTGATTTTTATTACGCAGGCATTCACTTCCCCGCGTTCAACATTGCCGACTGTGGCATCACCGTGGGTGCAGCCTGCCTCATCTTGGATGAAGTATTGCGCGTGCGTCGCGGCAACTAAATATGCAAATACTTTCCCCAAAAACAGTTGGCGTTGCCGAACTGAACACTGCCGTTGCACACAAAGGCTACGGCATGCTGAGTGCTGCCAGCGTGGCTGAATGGGCGGGATGTGCATTGAGCGAGCTGCAAGCCCTGTCTCCTAGCTGGGACCACATGCCGCCAGACAATTACCTCAAGGATGGTGGCCGCTACCGTCGCCGCTTGCACAGCAGCTTTGTGTTTGAAAACGGCGCACTGCACCCAGTACCCCACCGCGCGCACTGGCAGTCCCTCGACTACAACGCGCTACACGGCGGCATGGAACGTTGGTTCGAACCCATGCACGAGGCCACGGTGGCCACACCTGCGTGGACGAAATTGCTCACTGCATTGGCAAACACCGCCACCCAAGTACGCGGCACACCCCACACCAAGTGGTGCATCGAAGCGCATCAGTTCCGCATCGACACCACTGACGGTATTGGTCGTCCCACACCCGAAGGCGCGCATCGCGATGGCGTGGATTTTGTGGCGGTGTTCATGGTCAACCGCACCGACATCAAAGGCGGCGAGACGCGCGTATTTGAAGCCAATGGTCCACAAGGCGAACGCTTCACGCTGAGCGAGCCTTGGTCGTTGATGTTGTTAGACGACACCCGCATGATTCACGAAAGCACGCCCATTCAGCCATTGGCTGAGGGCGGTCATCGCGATACGCTGGTGCTCACCTGCCGCGCAGACAAGTTTCAAGACGCCGAACCCAGCGTCTGAAACCCCTGCGCTGTCATCACAAAGTGATGATGGTGCAACCCGTGGTCTTGCGGGCTTCCAAGTCACGGTGCGCTTGGGCAATGTCGGCCAAGGGGTAAGTTTGGTCGATGTGGATCTTCACCTTGCCGCTGGTCACGGCTTCGAACAAATCGTCTGCCATTTCTTGCGTGCTCTCGCGCGTGACGATGTGGCTGAACAAAGTTTGACGTGTGAGATAGATCGAACCTTTAGGGCCCAAGATGCCGGGGGCAATCGGCGCTGGTGCACCTGATGCGTTACCAAAGCTGGCCATCAAACCAAATGGAGCCAAGCAGTCGAGTGACTTGTCCCATGTGTCTTTGCCCACTGAGTCGTAAACCACTTTCACGCCCTTGCCGCCTGTGATTTCTTTCACACGCACCAGGAAGTCTTCGGTGTTGTAGTTGATGACGTGCGCTGCACCATTGGCCTTGGCCAATTCGCACTTGGCATCGCTGCCTGCCGTGCCAATCAGTTGGTAGCCCAAGGCTTTGGCCCATTGGCAAGCAATCAGGCCCACACCGCCAGCGGCTGCGTGGAACAAGATGAAGTCGCCTTTGTGCAAACCGCCTTGTGGCAAGGTGCGCTTTAACAAATACTGCGCGGTCAAACCTTTGAGCATCATGGCTGCGCCAGTTTCAAACGAAATCGCGTCTGGCAATTTGCACACGCACTTGGCGGGCATCACGCGCTCTTCGCAATAGCTGCCGGGTGGCTGGCTGGCATACGCTGCACGGTCACCCACTTTCAAATGGGTCACGCCTTCGCCCACGGCTTCGATCACGCCCGAAGCTTCCATGCCCAAATGCAAAGGCATAGGAAGTTGGTACACGCCGCTGCGTTGGTACACGTCGATGAAGTTCAGGCCAACGGCTTTATGGCGAATACGGATTTCGCCTGGGCCAGGTTGACCCACGGTCACGTCAATGAGCTTGAGCTCTTCAGGGCCGCCGTTTTTTTCGATGATGACTGCTTTGGTCATGGGGTGATGCTCCAGATGTGGGTGAAATTTTTCAGACGCTGAATCCTGCCATGAAATCGGTGTCTCTCCTGTCGCACAGGTTATTGGGGGGCTCGGGTACAGTCCTGCCCTTATGTCAGTTGTTCCTCACGCCCTCACGCCGCGCAATGCGGCGCTTTTATTGATCCCTCCCCTGCTGTGGGCGGGCAACGCCGTGATTGGCCGCATGATTGCGGATCAAATTCCGCCCATCACCCTCAACTTCTTTCGCTGGGCTTTGGCCTTTGTGTTGGTGCTACCTCTGGCGCACAGCATGTTGCGCCGCGACAGCTCCTTGTGGGCGCACTGGAAGCGCTACACCTTGCTAGGCCTGCTCGGCGTGGGCTGCTACAACAGCTTTCTGTACCTGGCATTGCAAACCTCCACACCCATCAACGTGACCTTGGTCGGCTCTAGCATGCCTGTGTTCATGTTGCTGGTGGGCGCGCTGTTTTTCAAACAAACCGTGCGCAAGCGCCAAATGGCAGGCGCGCTGCTGTCTATCCTTGGCGTGTTGGTGGTGCTGTGTCGCGGTGATTGGCAGGCACTGGCCAATGTGCATTTGGTGATTGGCGATGTGTTTGTGTTGCTAGCGACTGCAGCGTGGTCTTGGTACAGCTGGCTTTTGTCGGGCACCCAAGAGCCCACAGAAGCACGCAGCAACTGGGCCAACTTCCTCATGTCTCAAATGGTGTTTGGCTTGTTCTGGTGTGCCGCGTTCAGCGGCGCGGAGTGGTCGGGCCTGACGGGCATTGCCGATGCCCACATCAACTGGAGCTGGCCGTTGGTGGCTGCGCTGGTGTATGTGTCTGTGGGCCCTGCTGTGTTGGCCTATCGCTTTTGGGGCTTGGGCGTGCAAAACGTCGGGCCGAACATTGCAGGCTTTTTTGTGAACCTCATCCCCGTGTTCACCGCCACCTTATCCGCCTTGGTGTTGGGGGAAATGCCGCAGGTGTATCACGCTGCGGCATTTGCGCTGATCATTGGCGGCATTGTGGTGTCGTCGCGCAAATAGCTTAGAACGTGCCTGGGTACAGGCCACCATCGGGCAAGATGTTTTGCCCTGTGATGTAGCCCGCTTGTGCCGAACATAAGAACGCACAGATATCGCCAAATTCTTGCGCGTTGCCAAAGCGGCCTGCTGGAATTTGCGCTTGTTGCACAGCACGAATGTCGTCCACGCTTTTGCCTGTTTTGGTGGCTGCGGCTTTATGCGTGGCACCCAGACGGTCGGTGTCAAACTTACCTGGCAAGAGGTTGTTGAGGGTCACGTTGTTGCCTGCTAGCTTTTGTGTGCGGGCCACACCCGCCACAAAGCCCGTCAAGCCGGTACGTGCACCGTTGGACAAACCCAAGATGTCGATGGGCGCTTTCACCGCGCTCGACGTGATGTTCACAATACGACCAAAGCCACGCTCGGCCATGCCATCCACCGTGGCTTTGATGAGTTCAATCGGGGTCAGCATGTTGGCGTCCACCGCCTTGATCCAGTCGTCGCGCTCCCAGTTGCGGAAGTCACCGGGTGGCGGGCCACCTGCGTTGGTCACCACGATGTCAAAGTTTTTGCCCGGACCACCGGCTACTGACCAAATGGCTTCGCGGCCTGCTGGCGTGGTTATGTCTGCTGCCACTGCGAGGATGGTGGTGCCCAATTTGCGTAGCTCCGTGGCGGCAACATCTAGCGCTTCAGCGCCTCGCGCCACGATGACCACATTCACGCCTTCACGCGCCAAGGATTGCGCACAGCCAAAGCCCAAACCTTTGCTTGCACCGCCAACCAATGCCCATTTACCTTTGAGTCCTAAATCCATCACTTCGCTCCATACTTAGAAACAATAAACACACCACTCACCACGAGCAGTGTCCCCACGCCAATCCAGATATTCAATGGCTCATCCAGCAACAACACGCCAAGTGCAATGGTGGACATAGGACCAATCATGCCAGTTTGTGCGGTCAGTGCTGCACCGATGCGCTCTATGGCCATCATCACCATGAGCACGGGGGCCACGGTGCAGGCTATGGCGTTGAGCACGCCGAGCCACAACACCTCCACGGGCACAACCGCAGCCGACAACGGACGCAACACCACAAACTGCGCAATGCAACACACACATGCCACGCTAGTCGCCCAGCCCACCAAACGCAACGAGCCAATGCGCTGCACCAGCTGACCGCTGTAGAGCAAATACACGGCATAACTCACCGCACTACCCAACACCAAGCTGCCACCAAGCGCCACGTTCGATCCGGCAAACGACAGCTCGTGTGAGAACACCAACATCACGCCGCTGTAGCTGATGGCCATCGCCAACATACGAATGGGATGAATCGGTTTTTTATAAACCGCCCACCCCAGCAACACCACCAACGTGGGATTGAGATACAAGATGAGCCGCTCAAGACTGGCCGTGATGTATTGCAAACCCAAGAAGTCCAAGTAGCTCGACAGGTAGTAGCCCACAAAGCCAAGACCCACGATATCGATCACATCGCGACGCGTCAGCGGGTTTTCACGCGCAATGGCTTGGCGCTCGGCCCACAAGCCCATCGCGATGAAAAACGGCAATGCAAACAGCATGCGATACATGATGACCGTGACCGCATCGACCCCATATAAATAAGACAGCTTGACGATGATGGCTTTGCCGCTGAATGCAATCGCACCGGCTGTGGCAAGCAAGAGCCCTGACAAAGCAGGACGTTGTGAATGGGGCATTGAGAGAGGTGTGAATTCGCTGGAGAAAACCTGAGTTTATGTGAGGCTTTCACACAAGCGTGTCACAAACGCTCGGTACCATTGGGGGGTATGTCCTCCCTCGAACTCACCCTCTTGTATTTGTGCGCTGCTGTGGTCAGCGTGGTGGGTTGTCGACTGCTGCATTTGCCGGCCATGCTGGGCTATTTGTTTGCGGGCGTGGTGATTGGCCCCAACGCTTTGGCGCTGGCCAACGACTCGGTGGCGGTCGAGCACTTGGCTGAATTTGGCGTGGTGTTTTTGATGTTCGTCATCGGCCTAGAGTTCAACCTACCCAAGCTCATGCGCATGCGCAAGCTGGTGTTTGGTTTGGGGCTGGGTCAGGTGGTGTTCACGCTGGTAGGCGCATTTGCATTTAATTTGGCCTTGGGGTGGTTGCTCAAAGAACTGGGCTATATCTGGCGTTTGAGCTGGCAAGCGTCGATTGCGCTGGGCAGTGCCTTGGCCATGTCGAGCACGGCCATTGTGGTCAAGCTCATGTCAGACCGCGTCGAGCTGGAATCACCACATGGCCAGCGCGTGATGGGTGTGTTGTTGTTTCAAGATTTAGCCGTGGTGCCGTTGTTGGTGCTGATTCCCGCGCTGGCAGACATGGGCGAACACAACATTTGGCGCGTGCTGTCCATCGCCATGCTCAAAGCCGCGGTGCTGGTGGGCTTGTTGCTGTGGGGTGGTCAACGCGTGATGCGAGCTTGGCTGCACATCGTGTCGCGACGCAAGAGCGATGAACTGTTCATGCTCAACCTCTTGTTCATGACGCTGGGCTTGGCTTGGCTCACCGAACTCGCAGGTTTGTCTCTGGCGATGGGCGCATTCTTGGCTGGCATGTTGATTGCCGAAACCGATTTCAAACACAAGGTGGAAGCCGACATTCGACCTTTCCACGATGTATTGCTGGGCTTGTTCTTCATCACGATCGGCATGAAGCTCGATTGGGAGGTGTTGATCGACAGCTGGGGTTGGGTGCTGTTGCTGTCGCTTATTCCGCTATTTCTCAAAGCGGCTTTGGTGTTCATCTTGGCTCGCATCACAGGCGCTCCCGCCGGGGTGAGCCTGCGCACGGCGCTGTACCTCGCGCAAGCAGGTGAATTCGGTTTTGTGTTGTTGTCACTCGGTGTTCAAAACTCACTCATCCCCGCAGCGTGGATGAGCCCCATCTTGGCGTCGATGGTGTTGTCGATGATTGCTACACCGTTCTTGGTGATGAATGCGGATCGCATCGTCAACCGCCTCATCAGCAATGACTGGTTGCTGCAGTCACTCGCCCTCACCGGCATGGCCCAACGCACACTCAAGATTGAGCACCATGTCATCGTGTGCGGCTACGGCCGCAGCGGCCACAACTTGGCCGATTTGCTCACACTCGAAAACATTCCCTACGTGGCCCTCGACTCTGACCCAGGAAAAGTACAAATGGGACGTGACCACGGCCATCATGTGGAGCTAGGTGACGCCACCCGTTTCTCAAGCCTCATGTCCGCAGGCTTGGTGCGCGCCTCTGCCGTGGCCGTGACCTACCCCGATTTGCCTTCTGCTTTGAAAGTGTTGGCATGGGTGAAAGAACATGCACCGCATGTACCTGTGATCGTGCGCACGCACGACGACGAACACCTCGAAGACCTGCGCGCGGCAGGCGCTGCCGAAGTGGTACCCGAAGTGATTGAAGGCAGCCTCATGCTCGCCAGCCAGACCTTGGCGCACATTGGCATTCCATTGAAACGCGTGATTCGTTTGGTGCAAGGCCAGCGTATGACGCGCTATGCGTTGATGCGCGATGTGCTCAAGCACAAAGAGGGTTTGGGTGATATCTAAACGCGTTGATCAGCGCAATCACTCAAGGCCGCGCTGAGGTCGCTAAGAAATCACGCCACGCCAGCAGCAAAGTTGTCACCTCTGACACGGTGAATTGACCTTCAGTCTGATTCCAATATGCTGTGTCTTGCGCCGAGACATTGCTCTGGTTGAACTGCACACCATTGATGCGGATGTCCACATGGAAGGCATCGCCATCTACAAACCATTCTTTGCGAGTGCCTGCTTCGATTTGCATCATCGCGTGTAGCACCTCATCGCAGCGCGCCACTTCAACCACGTCACTGGTCAACCAGCTGCACACACACCGATTGAGCGGATGCTTCTGGTCTACCGTGCCATCGTCACCCACCCATTCACACGCGGGGTAGCGCACGGGCTGTGCCGTGCTGCCTGGAATAGGCGCTTGTGTTTGGATGAAGCAGTGCAGAGACATGGCTGGCTCAATGACGCTTGCTGTAAACGGGGTAGGCCGTGACACGTGGCTCTAAGTAGCCTTCCACACGCACACCGCTGGGTGTGAGCGCGCTCCACTTGTCACCACGAATGGTTTTGGTGGGGCTGAACCACGCGGCATTCACTTCGTTCACCACTTGCTCAGCGGTCCAGTCTTTGGGGAACATTGTGTTGGGCATGGGGTTGCCGTTGCGGTCGGTCTTGGTGATCCACTGACCTGCACGCTGTGGATCTGCCATTTGCACTTGGGCGCGGTAAACGCCTGTGGCATCGGGCGCAGACGCGGTGCCCTCAATCACACGCACATCGCCATTGAGCAAGGTGTGGCCGCCTGTGGGCTCACCGGTGTGACGCTTGTAATCAGCGCCAATGATGTGTTTGAAATCAATCGGTGAATTGCTGGCGGGTAACTCAACGCCTGACTTCGTTTGCTCATGCGGCGCTGCATGCGTAGAGTTGTGCGGTGCTTTGTATGAGAAGAACGCCGACAGTGCGACGATCACCAAAACCACTGCCATACGAATCAATTTATTCACCCATCACCTCACCTTCGCGTCGCGGGTCAGCGCCGCTCACCCAGACGTTTTGTCTATTCTTGTTTTGTTTGACCACGGCTTGCAGACCGCTGGTCAATGCAAGTTCCCTCACCTCGTGGCCACGCTCGCGCAAGGCCGCAAGCGTAGCAGGTGCGAAGCGGCCACCTTCCAACACCAACGGTCCGCCCACACTGCCAAAGTTGGGCAGTGCAATGGCTTGCTGCGGGCTCAAGCCCCAGTTCAACACGCCATACAAAGTTTTGGCGGTGAAGTGAATGATCATCGCGCCGCCGGGGCTGCCCACACTCATGACCAATTGGCCCGTGGCTTTGTCAAACACCAAGGTGGGAGACATGGACGAACGCGGGCGTTTGTTGGGCTGGACACGGTTGGCGACCACGCGGCCTTGTGCATCGCGCGGCGCAAAGCTGAAATCGGTCAACTCGTTGTTGAGCAAAAAGCCTTTGACCATTTGGCGTGAACCAAACGCGTCTTCAATGGTGGTGGTCATGGCCAATGCATTGCCCCAACCGTCGACGATGCTGATGTGTGACGTGCCATATTCGGGTTGATCCACCATGGGCGCAAAGCTACTGCGTTGCGCATGCACGGGCACGCCGGGTAAGGCTTGCGGCATGGCGTTGGGGCGAATGAGTTTGGCGCGCTCGCGCAAATAGGTGGGTGACAACAAGCTTTGCCACTCGCCACTCGGGGCAGGTGCAAAGTCGGGGTCGGCCACGTATTGCGCACGGTCAGCGAACGCGAGGCGCGAGGCCTCGGTGTACAGATGTAGCCAACGCGGGTCGGGCGTACCGTCCACTGCCTCCATCGGAGATGACATCAATGACGCGGGTGTGTGCTGCAACATGCCCAGTATTTGGCCCATCGCAATCGCGCCTGAGCTGGGCGGCGGAAAGCCACACACGCGGTACACACGACTGACTGCTGCATGGTCAAAGCACACAGGTTTGCGCTCTTTGGCTTGGTAGTTCGCCAAGTCGCTCAGTGCCAAGCGGCCGGGATTGCTGGGGTGCTGCTGCACTTTGCGCACCACGGCCTCGGCCACCTCACCGCTGTAAAAGGCTTGCACGCCCTCAGTGGCAATGCGTTGCAGCACAGCAGCTAGCTCCGGGTTACGCAACACATGGCCTACTGCGTGCGGTTCACCATTGGCTTGGTAAAAATAAGCGCGCGCTGATGCGTCTAAACGCAAATACGCATCGACCTTGAGCTGCGCATGCAAACGCGGGCTGATGGCAAATCCTTGCGTGGCCAATTCAATTGCTGGCTCAAACAATTTGGCCCATGGCAACTTACCGTGCTGTGCATGGGCTTGCGCCAACATGCGCAACACGCCGGGTGTACCGACCGAGCGTCCCCCCACCACGGCCACGTGAAACGCGAGTGGTTTGCCATCGGCACTGAGCAACATGTCTTCGGTGGCAGCAGCAGGTGCGGTCTCGCGGCCGTCGAAGGCTTGTACTTTGTTAGCCCCCTCACCCGCTGCGCTGTGCAACAAAAATGCACCGCCACCCAAGCCACTCGATTGCGGCTCGACCAAACCCAACACCATTTGCACCGCGATGGCGGCATCGACCGCCGAGCCACCGGCTTTCAAGATGTCAAAACCCGCTTGCGTGGCTAACGGATTGGCCGCAGCCACTGCAAATTTTTGCGTGACCACATCCGCTTTGCGTGTGTAGCCTGTGGCGATTTCGGGTTGGAGTGGCGCGTGACTTGTGTTGCTCGTTGTGGTGCATGCACCCAACAACACCAACAACCCAAGGCTCACACTTCGACAGAGGTGGGGTAATGCGACCATCACTTCTTAAACACTGTGTTGTGCAGTCGTCGCATCGACAGCCACACGAGCAAACCCACAAAAGGCAAGGCACACGCTGCTGTCAAGTCAGGCGAGAACGGCCAGCCAATTTTCTCAGCGCCTTTGGCCAAGTAGCTGACCAAACCCGTGAAGTAATAAGTGATAGCCGCGACCGACAAACCTTCCACGGTGGATTGCAACTTGAGCTGCACGTCTTGGCGTTGGTTCATGGTGGTGAGCAACGCTTGGCTGCTTTGTTGCTGCTCAAAGTCCACCCGCGTGCGCAACAAATTGCTCATACGTGAGACGCGTTCAGACAATGCGTTTTGACGTCGTGCAGCCCAATCACACGTGCTGCGCGCAGGCGACAAGCGACGCTCCATGAACTCCGCAATGGTTTGCATGCCGGGCATACGGGACTCGGCAATGTCACGGATGCGGCGATCGACCAACTCAAAGTAAGCACGGGTGGCCGAGAAACGCGAATGGGTGCTGGCGTATTGCCCTTCCACCTCACCGGCCAAGCGCGTGAGACGATCGAGCAACACCGCTTCGTCAGCACTGCTGGCATTGCGAATGGCGTTGGCCAGCGCGGCAAACTCACGCTCAGCATCGGCCAATGCATGCGACGCTTGGCGTGCAGCAGGCACCCCCAACAAACCAGCCATGCGGTAGGTTTCAATCTCCAGCAGTTGCTGCACCAAGCTGCCTTGACGACGCGGCGTGAGCGACCCCGTCAACAACACGATGCGCGAATAACCATCAGGGTGCAACTGAAAATCGGTGTACACCTCGCCATGACCTTCGGCCACCGTGGAGGCCACCAACGTGTCTTCACGCAACACCTTGGGCATATCTTGGTGAATGTCAGTCGTGGAAGACGGTAACAACCACACATGCAAACGCGCCAAGCATTCGCCTGGCAACTGCGTGAGCCATTTCTGGGGCACGGCTTGAATGGCTGTCATGGGCTCGCCATGGCCAAACACATCGGCACTCACGGGACGCATGAAAGTCCACGACACAAATTCGGTGTGCAACTCCCAACGCAAACGAAACGAGCCCAAATCCATGCGCACATGGTTGGTGTGGGTATCGGGCGCAGGCAGATGGTGATCGTGCAGCAACTGCGTCAGATGATCGCGACTGGCTTGCGCACTGGCACGGTCCACCCACATGACCACACGCGAAATCACCTGCGGTGCTTGCATGGGCTCGGGCGGTCGTGCATGCACTTCGTTGTGCAGGGCCAAGCGTTGGGGATGGTCGATCATCGCGGTCTTTCCATGAAAACTCGTTCAGGCTTCAATATAAGCGAAGCTAACTGATGCGCCCATGAAAAACGGCACCCGAAGGTGCCGTTTGAAGGTGAAACAGTTTGAACTGAATTACTCTTCCACGAAGGCTTCTTCGCGTTTGGACTTGATGGACGGCAACAACACGATCACCAAAAGCATCGCAGCAGCAGCCAACAAGCCAGCAGACAGAGGACGTGTACCAAACACAGTCCAGTCACCACGCGACAGCAACAGGGCACGACGCAGGTTTTCTTCCATCATTGGCCCGAGGATAAAGCCCAGCAACAAAGGTGCAGGCTCCACACCGAGCTTCATGAAGGTGTAGCCCACCAAACCAAAGCCCGCCACCATCCAGATGTCGAAGGTGTTGTTGTTGGTCGAGTACACACCAATCGCGCAGAACAACACGATGGCGGGGAACAAGAAGCGGTAAGGCACAGACAACAACTTGATCCACATGCCGATCAAAGGCAGGTTCAAGATCACGAGCATCAAGTTACCAATCCACATGGAGGCAATCAGACCCCAGAACAACTCGGGGTTGCTGGTCATCACCTGTGGGCCGGGTTGGATGTTGTGAATCGTCATCGCACCCACCATCAAAGCCATCACGGCGTTGGGTGGAATACCCAAGGTGAGCAAGGGAATGAACGAGGTTTGTGCACCGGCGTTGTTGGCCGATTCAGGCGCAGCCACACCACGGATGTTGCCTTGACCGAATGGCACTTCACCTGGACGCAACTTGGTTTTCTTCTCGATCGTGTAAGCCGCAAACGCAGCCAACAACGCGCCGCCGCCTGGCAACACGCCGAGCAACGAACCCAATGCTGTACCGCGAATGACCGCAGGCAACATGTTCTTGAAGTCTTCCTTGGTGGGGAACAAACCTTCCACCTTGGCCGTGAACACTTCACGTTCGTCTTCGGGTTGCGACAAGTTCGAAATGATCTCGCCGTAACCGAACACGCCCATCGCCACCACCACGAAGCCCACGCCGTCGGTGAGTTCTGGGATGTCAAAGCTAAAACGTGCCACGCCTGAGTTGACGTCGGTACCGATCAAGCCCATCAAGAGGCCCAACACGATCATGGCAATCGCTTTGAGCAAAGAGCCCGAAGCCAACACCACCGCGCCCACCAGCCCCAAGATCATGAGCGAGAAGTATTCGGCAGGGCCAAACTTGAACGCGAGTTCTGTCAAAGGAGGCGCGAAGGCTGCCAAGATCAAGGTACCCACAGAACCAGCAAAGAACGAACCCAAGCCAGCCGCCGCCAACGCAGGACCTGCACGGCCTTTGCGCGCCATTTGGTAGCCGTCGATGGTGGTCACCACAGATGATGATTCACCGGGCAAGTTCACAAGAATAGCGGTGGTTGAACCACCGTATTGGGCGCCGTAGTAAATACCGGCCAACATGATCAGCGCTGACACAGGTGGCAACGCGTAAGTGGCGGGCAGCAACATGGCGATGGTGGCCACGGGGCCAATGCCAGGCAACACGCCAATGAGTGTGCCCAAGATACAACCGATCAAGGCGTACATGAGGTTGATGGGCGTGAACGCCACACCAAAACCGAGTGAGAGGTTTGCAATCAAATCCATTTTTTATTTCTCCCGGCTCAACCAGTGATGAAGGTGGGCCACACGGGCATCTGCAATTTCAGCAGCACGATGAAAGCCAAGTAACTACCGGCCGACAAGATGGTGGCCAAGATGAGCACGTCTTTCAGCACAAAGGTCTCGCCTGCTTTGCTGGCGATGATCACCAAGGCGTAGATCGCAGCGATCAAGCCCATGGCGGGAATGCCAAAGCTAGGCAAGCCTGCCAACAAGATGCCAAACACGATGTTGGCGCCCAAGATGAAGACGATGGGTTTCCAAGCGAATTTGCCGATGGGTTCACCATCTTCGGTGTGTTCCACCAAAGAATAAAACGTGATGAACGCACCCAACACGGCCAAGAAAATACCGAGCAACATGGGGAAGTAGCCAGGGCCCATGCGAGCACCCGTACCAATCGTGTAATTGGTTGCACCCCACGCGAAGCCACCACCGACCAATGTGAACATCAGGCCGGAGAAAAAGTCTTTTTGACTTTTGATCATTTCGTCTCCTATATCCAAAAGCAAATATGCATTGAATTATGGAGTTGGGTGAAGGCATCAACCGATGTGGGTTCCACCTACTTTTAGGTGGACAAAAATGAGGGGTAAACCCTTATCTCATCAGGCTTTCAAGGGTTTGAACACGCGCAGCCATTTGGTCGCGGGCAACGGCCAACGTGCCTGAATGGCCTCGGCTCGGGCCATCAGTTCGGCACGTTTTGGCGCGCTAGGTGTGCGCTGCGCGAGTACCACCGTGTTGCCCTCGCGTGTGGGTTTGAAGGCCCAGAGTGCATCTTCGCCAAACGCCTTGGCCATCTTCTCGACGCTTTGCGCAAAGCTGGAGCTGCGACCAAACAGGTTGACCGTCATGCAGCCCTCGTCCGTCAACAAGCTACGGCAGTCGGCATAAAACTCGGCACTGTCGAGCACCGGTGACGCAGCTTCGTGATCGTACAAGTCCACTTGCAGCGCGTCGATCTGCCCGCGCCAGTGGTCGTGCTTGGCCACCTCGGCCGCATCACCCAACACCACTTGCAACTTAGCGCTGTCCGCAGGCAGCTTGAACCACAAACGACACGCCGCCACCACTTGCGGGTTGAGTTCAATCGCCGTGGTTTTCATGCGCAGATGTTTGAACGAAAACTTGGTGAGCGAAGCAGCCCCCAAACCCAACTGCATGGCGTGCAGCTTGCCCACTTTGTCGATGTCCACAAACAAGAGCCACGCCATCATGCGTTGCACGTATTCAAGGTCAATGTCAAAAGGCTTCTCAATGTTCATCGAGCCTTGCACCCAAGGTGTGCCTAAATGCAGGTAGCGGGTGTCACCGTAGTCAGAGAAATTGACTTCTGGGAGTTGGATTTTTTTCTTGGTTGCCATTGTGTTGTTTTCGTTTTTATCCAGCCATGCCTTCGACCACAAAGCGCACGCGCTTGTTGCCCTGCCATTCATCCGTCTCTAAGCGAAATGCCAAATGCGCCAACGGCGGCAAGGGGTCCACGCGGCCAAACCAAATGCCATCCACAGGCTGACCATGGTGGCGCAGCTTGAGGGCCAAATGTTTTTCACCCACCAATCGTTGACCCAACACCTCCACCTCTTCGCTGAACGTGGGTGGCGCAAAGCCTTGGCCCCACACTTCGCGGGCCAGAGTGTCGGCCAACTCGGGGCGGCGGTATTCGGGCAACAAGGGCCCATCGGTTTCTAAGCGGCGTTGCAAGGTGGCTTCGTCAAGCCACTCTTGCGCGACTTGCTGCAGCGCTTCTTCAAAGGTGGCGAGGTTGTCTTCTTCCAAGGTGCAACCCGCCGCCATGGCATGACCGCCAAAGCGCAACAGCACGCCGGGGTGACGCTTGGCCACAAGGTCCAACGCATCGCGCAAATGGAAGCCGGGAATGGAGCGCCCCGAACCTTTGAGCTCATGCCCTTTGCCAGCCGCTTGGCTGGGGGCAAAGACAAACGTGGGACGGTGGTGCAAGTCTTTGAGCTTGGCCGCCACGATGCCCACCACACCTTCGTGAAAGTCAGGGTCGAACACGCACAGTGCTGAGGGCGGTTCTTCTTCAGGGTCGAACATTTCTTGCGCCAACTCTAGCGCTTGCTCGCGCATGTCGCCTTCAATGTCGCGGCGCTCACGGTTGATGCGGTCAAGCTGTGTGGCCAGCTCGGTGGCGCGGCCCACATCGTCGGTGGTGAGGCATTCAATGCCCAGCGTCATGTCGGACAAACGGCCTGCGGCGTTGATGCGCGGCCCCACTGCAAAACCAAAATCTTGCGAGGTGCACTTCTCACTGGTGCGGCCTGCGGCGGCAAACAACGCCGTCATACCTGCAGGCATTTGACCTTTGCGCACACGCGCCAAACCTTGGGCCACCAAGCGGCGGTTGTTGGCGTCTAGCTTGACGACGTCGGCCACGGTGCCCAGCGCAACGAGGGGCAACAAGGTGTCGAGCTTGGGTTGTTGTTCCGCTGTGAACACCCCACGCTTGCGCAACTCAGCACGCAAAACGAGCAACACATAAAACATCACACCCACACCGGCGAGTGCTTTGCTTTCAAACGTGCAGCCGGGTTGGTTGGGGTTGACGATCGCATCAGCGTCGGGCAACACCGCAGCAGGCAAATGGTGGTCAGTCACCAAGACTTGCAAGCCGAGCTTGCGAGCCGTGGCCACGCCCTCGACGCTGGCAATGCCGTTGTCCACGGTGATCAGCACATAGGCACCGCTGGCTTTGACGCGCTCGGCAATCGGTGGCGTGAGGCCATAACCATCCACCACACGGTCGGGCACGATGTAGCTCACATTCTTCGCGCCCAGCAAGCGCAGGCCACGCAGAGCCACAGCGCAGGCGGTGGCGCCGTCGCAGTCGTAGTCCGCCACGATGCAAAGTTTTTTGTTGGCGGCCATCGCATCGGCCAACAACACGGCAGCGGCTTCGATGCCTTTCAGACCCGTGGGAGGCAGCAGTTGCGCCAGCGAGGCGTCGAGCGTGGCGGCATCTTGAATGCCGCGTGCGGCATACAGGCGCGCTAGCAACGGATGCACGCCCGCTTGCTCCAGCGCCCAAATGCTGCGCGGTGGCATGTCGCGTGGGATGAATTGCATGGGCTTAGTCTTTCAAAGGCGCAACGGCCAACACGTGATCTAAAGAAGTAGGTGCAAAGCGCGTACGCACACGTTGCCAGAGCGTTGGCTTGACGCTGTCGTACACATGAAACGCATGCTCGCCGCACAACACCAAACGCTGTGGTTCACCTGCCGTCACATGCGCCAGCATGGGCGCGATGACGTGGGCATCGACGTGTTGCCACGCCTCTAACCAACCGATGAGGTCTTGCTGCAATGCGCTTTCGCGCAGGGTGTGAATGACGACGGGCTCTTGCCGTGCAAACTGGTTCGCTTGTGCCACATGGCCACCCGTTGCTTCGCTGGGCAAAGCGCCAGTCCCATGTACCCAAAACGAGTTGATGGTCAAACTGCGCCCCTCGTTGACGGGATGGGTGTAGAGCAACATTTGCATTTCGTTTTGCAAACGGCGCAGCAGTTTGGCAGCGGGGCTGAGCGCATCGGCAGCCACATGGCTCCCCACCAACCACGGGTCGATGTTGCGGCCAATCACGCGGTCTAGCGAGGCAGTGGGCAAGTCAGCCAACAGCGGCGACTGCGCCAACCATTGGCCAGGCTTGTGGGGGTGCAAGGCAATGCCGTCTTCGGCAAAAAAACTTTGCATGGCTGTGAACAGTGTGTCGTCTGTAGCCTCGTCGATTTGCAAATACGCAGGGTCACCCAGCGTGACTTGGCCATTGCTCACATGCCAGTTGCACAGGGTGATGAAGGCCCAGCCGTCTGTTGCGCCATTCGCAGTCAAGCCGCGTTCTGCTGCAGCACGTGCAGCCCAAGGCAAACACCCATCCTGCGCTGGCCCACCAGCGGCGAGCACCCAAGCACGCTCGTGCGGTGGCGAGAGCGTGGCGAGCAGGGGCTCTTGCACAACATCCACGTGCACATCCACACATTTCGCTTGCGCGAGCCATGCGCGCAAATTGGGCAGTTCGGCCTTGGCCAACACCGATGCCTCGGGGCCGTGGGTGGTCCACAGCGAAAAAGGAATCAGGGTGGTGTCGCGCACATCATTGAATGGCACAGAGGTCAGCACAGAAGTCATAGACAGCGATTGTCCGTGATGCAGCCAGACGCTTTGCAAAGGCATGCTTTTCACTACGGGATAATTCAGCCCACATGCAAACCACTTCTTCCAAACTTCCCTACGAACTGCTGATCGGCTGGCGTTACACACGCGCTGGCCGTGTGGCGAGCCGCAACGGTTTTATTTCGTTCATCTCGGGCGTGTCCATGCTGGGCATTGCGCTGGGCGTGGCAGCGCTCATCATTGTGTTGAGCGTGATGAACGGCTTTCAAAAAGAAGTGCGCGACCGCATGTTGGCCGTGGTGTCACACATCGAACTGCTCGCTCCCGGTGGAGAAGGCTTTGCCGATGTGAATGCGCTCATCACCCAAGCCAAACAAAACACCGAGGTGGTGGCCGCAGCTCCCTTTGTGTCACAACAAGCCTTGATGGCCCGTGGCGAAGACATGCGTGGCGCGATGGTGCGTGGCATTGACCCCGAACCCGAAACACAGGTGAGTGACTTCACCTTGCAAATCCCCCCCGAGGTGCGTGCCACCTTGCAACCCGGCAGCTTCAATGTGGTGCTCGGCGGCGAGCTGGCCATGTCGATGGGCGTGCGCGTAGGCGACCAAATCACCCTCATTGCCCCCGGTGGGCAAGTGACACCCGCAGGCGTGATGCCACGCTTGAAGCAGCTGCATGTGTCAGGCATTTTTGACTCAGGCCATTACGAATACGATGCCTCGCTCGCGCTGCTGCACATCGACGACACACAACGCATCTTCCGACTTGAAGCGCCCACAGGTGTGCGTTTGAAAATCAAAGACAGTCAGCAAGCCCGCAACGTGGCTTATGACTTGGCCTTGCAACTTGGCCCCGATGTGATCGTGCGCGACTGGACACGCCAAAACCGCACCTGGTTTGCCGCGGTGCAGGTGGAAAAACGCATGATGTTCATCATCCTCACACTCATCGTGGCGGTGGCAGCGTTTAACCTGGTCACCACACTGGTGATGACGGTGACCGACAAGCGCGCGGACATTGCCATCTTGCGCACACTGGGTGCGAGCCCCAAAAGCATCATGGCTATTTTTGTGGTGCAAGGCGCGACCGTAGGCGTGCTGGGCACGTTGGGTGGCTTGCTGTTGGGCCTGAGTGTGGCGTTCAACATTGACGTCATCGTGCCCGCCATTGAAAACCTGCTAGGTGCGAGCTTCTTGCCGCGTGACATTTACCTCATCAGCCGCATGCCCAGCGACCCGCAAGCGGCTGACATTTGGCCCATCGCCATCATCTCTTTGGTGCTGGCTTTCTTGGCCACCATCTACCCGAGTTGGCGCGCCAGCCGCGTCAACCCGGCTCAAGCCTTGCGCTACGAATGAGGCTTGTTATGACACCACACACACCTGTTCTCCTTGCAAACAACATCAGCCGTCGCTTCACCGAAGGGCCGCTGGATGTGACCGTGCTGCACAACGTCGACCTGTCGGTGAATGCTGGCGAAACCCTGGCCATCGTTGGCTCATCGGGCTCGGGCAAAAGCACCTTGCTGCATGTGTTGGGCGGCCTGGACGAGCCAACCACAGGCACTGTGTCATTGATGGGCCAGCCTTTGGCGGGCCTCAGTGCTGCAGCCTTGGGCGATTTGCGCAACCAACACTTGGGCTTTGTGTACCAGTTCCACCACTTGCTGCCCGAGTTCAGCGCGCTCGACAACGTGGCCATGCCCTTGTGGATTCGCCGCATGGACCGCGCTGCTGCCAGCGCCCAAGCGCAGGCCATGCTCGAAGCAGTGGACCTCGGGGCTCGCATGCACCACCGCCCTGCCGAGTTGTCAGGCGGTGAACGCCAACGCGTGGCGATTGCCCGCGCTTTGGTGACACGCCCTGCGTGTGTGCTGGCCGATGAGCCCACAGGTAACTTGGACCGCAACACGGCAGACCATGTGTTCGCCCTCATGTTGCAACTCGCCCGCGAGCACAACACGGCGTTTGTGTTGGTCACCCATGACAACACCTTGGCGGCACGTTGCGACCGCCAACTACACCTCGATTCTGGAAAATTGGTTTAAAGCGAAAGCCCCCAGAAGCATCAGCCGCTGAACAAACGGCCACGCGCGTTTTGCGTGATGGCTGCCACACACGGGTGCGAAATGCGGCGCTCCACCGACACCGCAAAAAACTCTTCCACCAACTCGTCGCTGCGGCCAATCACCTCCACACCGTATTGCGCCACGGTCTCTTTTTCCAAGATACCGGGCGACATGAACACGCCCCGCCCTTCGCGGCCAAACGCCGTCATCAACGCACCATCGTCAAACTCACCCACCACACGGGGTTGAATTTTGTGACGCACCAACCAACCATCAAGCTGCTGACGCACTGACGACGACGGGCCTTGGATCAACATGGGGGCTTCATGCAGGCACTGAGGAAACTTCCCCTTCAATGTGGACTTCAAGTGGGGGGTGCAAAAAAAGCTCATGGGCGTGGTACCCAGTGCGTGGTTGAATGCCTTCACACTGATGCGCTTGGACAACGGCTCATCGGCAATCACCAAGTCGAGCCGGTGCAAGGCGAGTTGCGCCAGCAGGTCTGGAAACTTGCCCTCGCTGCCAATCAAACGCACAGGCTCAGCAATCGACAAAGCGGGCTCCAACAGCCGATAAGCCACCGACTTGGCCACCGAATCGGCTACGCCCACCCGAAACTCCAGCGTGCGCACGCCCGCTCGGGGTTGCGTCATGGCTGCTTGCAGTTCAGAGCCCAAGGCAAAGATATCGTCGGCATAGCTCAAGGCTTTGCGCCCGTCCTCAGTCAGCTCGAGCTGACGGCCACTTTTGCGGAACAGCTTGCGGCCCAAACTTTCTTCGAGCAATTTGATTTGCCCAGACAGGGTTTGTGGCGTGGTGTGCAGCTGCTCACCTGCACGCATGATGCCGCCCGCGCGTGCAGTGACCCAGAAATAGTAGAGATGCTTGAAATTCATAGGGCTTATTAAACTTCGATTTTTTCGAATAAATAAAACAATAAATACGAATTTACACGAAGTAATATTCTGCTTAAAGTTCAGTGCAGTCTGGCACCCAGCCAGCAAAACCCGAAAGGAGCACGCCATGCGTTTGAGTACCAAAAGCCGTTTCGCCGTCACCGCCATGATCGACATGGGTATGCGCCAGCACCAAGGCCCTGTGTCACTGGCCGCCATCAGCCAACGCCAGCACATCTCCATTTCGTACTTGGAGCAACTCTTTAGCAAAATGCGCCAGCACGGTTTGGTGGAAAGCACACGCGGCCCTGGCGGTGGCTACACCTTGAACCGGGACGCCAACCACATCAGCGTGGCCGACATCATCTATGCGGTCAACAGCCCCGACGAGAAAGAACACGTGTCTGAAGATGCGCAAAAAAATGGCTATGTCTCTACCGAAGCGTTATGGTCACAGCTGAATCAAAAAATGGAAGACCACATGCAATCCATCAGTTTGCATAGCTTGATTGCGGATCAGCTTTCCAAAGGTGGCCAGATCTCTAGCCATAGCTCACCCAAGCGCGGTGTATTTGCCCAAAAACCAAAAGCTGCGGTCACGCCCAGAGTGCCGAACTCCGTGTTCGCGCTGGGCAGCATTTAAGCCTCGACCCACACGATGTGGATTGACACACATGGCCACCTCGATGCGGCCGAGTTTGACGCCGACCGCGCTGACGTGCACTTGCGTGCACGTGCAGCAGGCGTGACGTCCTGCGTCATTCCCGCCGTCACTGCTGCCAACTTTGACACCGTGCGTTGGCTGGCCCACGCCCAGCAAGATGTGTATGCGCTGGGCATTCACCCGCTGTACACATCTTCAGCCAGCGAAGCTGATTTGACACAACTCGACGCCGCACTGCACACCCACCGTGATGATCCCCGCTTGGTGGCCGTAGGTGAAATAGGCTTGGATGGCTTTGTGCCAGAGCTCAACACCCCTGAAGCTAAGGCTAAGCAGCAGCAGTTTTACAAAGCCCAACTCAAGCTCGCACAACAACACCAACTGCCCGTCATCTTGCATGTGCGCCGCAGTGCAGACCTGTTGCTCAAAGGTTTGCGCGACACACCCGTGGTGGGCGGCATAGCCCATGCGTTCAATGGCAGCTTGCAACAAGCACAAGCCTTCATCGCCTTGGGCTTCAAGCTCGGGTTTGGTGGCGCACTCACCTACGACCGTGCTTTGCAACTGCGCCGCTTGGCCACCGAGCTGCCGCTATCAGCCATCGTACTGGAGACCGATGCACCCGACATTCCCCCGCATTGGCTCTACACCACCGCCGAGCAACGCGCCGCAGGCCAGCCCCAAGGCCGCAACGAACCTGCCGAACTGCCGCGCATCGCTCAAGTGCTGGCCGAACTGCGCGGCATGCCCCTAGACGCGTTAGCCGCAGCCACCAGCGCGAACGCTCGAGTTGCCTTGCCACGCCTACAATGAAGACGTGACTTCCAACATCCTCAACGCTGACCTGCACTGCCACTCCGTGGTCTCGGATGGCACGCTCACACCCGAGCAGTTGGCCGCTCGCGCCAAGGCCAATGGTGTCGAGCTGTGGGCCTTGACTGACCACGACGAAGTGGGCGGCCAAGACCGCGCCCTTGCAGCGGCCCATGCCAACGGCATGAAGTACCTCACTGGCACCGAAATTTCCATCACTTTTGCCAACAAAACGGTACACATCGTAGGCTTGGGTTTTGATGCGCACGACGAACAGCTGAAAAAAGGTCTGCACCAAACACGCGGCGGCCGCGGCGAACGCGCCAAAGAAATGTCTGATGGCTTGGCCAAAGTGGGTATTCACGGCGCGTATGAAGGCGCCCTCAAATACGCAGGTAACCACGAGCTGATTTCTCGCACCCATTTCGCACGCTTCCTCGTCGAAACCGGTGTGTGCCAAGACACCAACGAGGTGTTTCGCCGCTTCTTGACCGAAGGCAACCCTGGCTTTGTGCCACACCGCTGGGCCTCGCTCAAAGACGCGGTGCAGTGGATTGTTCAGGCCAAAGGCATGGCGGTCATCGCACACCCTGCGCGTTATGGTTTCACGCCCAACGAAGAGTTTGCGCTCTTCACCGAATTCAAAAACCACGGCGGTCAAGGCGTGGAAGTGGTCACCGGCAGCCACACACCCGCCGAATACGTGACCTACGCCGACATGGCCAAAGAGTTTGATCTCTTTGCCTCGCGCGGCAGCGATTTCCACAGCCCTGATGAAAGCCGCATTGACTTAGGCACCTTGCCTTGGCTGCCCGGCCAACTCACCCCCGTGTGGGAAGCGCTCGCGGACCGAATTCAATAATGGCTCAGTTTCTTCAAGTTCATCCCGACAATCCCCAACCGCGTTTGCTCAAGCAAGCCGTTCAGCTGCTAGAGCGCGGCGGTATCGTGGCCGTGCCCACCGACTCCAGCTACGCCTTGGTCTGCCACCTCGACGACAAAGCGGCGGTCGAGCACATGCGCCGCATTCGCCAAGTCGACGAGAAGCACCACCTCACTTTGATGTGCCGCGATTTGTCTGAGCTGGCGAATTACGCCCGTGTGGACAACCGTCAATACCGCTTATTGAAAGCCGCCACACCCGGGGCCTACACCTTCATCCTAGAAGCCACCAAAGAAGTACCGCGCCGCGTCAGCCACCCGCAACGCAAAACCATTGGCCTGCGCGTGCCGCTGAACAAAACCTTGCTCGACTTGCTCGAGCTCCACGGTGCGCCCCTACTGGCCACCACGCTCATCGCCCCCGGCGAGACCGACCCGATGAACGACGCCGAAGAAATTCGCGACCGTTTTGAGCACGACCTGGCCGCCGTGATTGACGCAGGCGCCTGTGCGCTCGAACCCACCACCGTGGTCGATCTCACACCCATGGACGGCGGGGGGGACCCCGAGGTGATCCGCGAAGGACGTGGTCCGCTGAGCACTTTGGGCCTGTGAACGGCCACGCGCCTAGCTACAAAGTGTCGGATGCGACAATGATGCTGTGAATTTCCCTGATCTGATCCAAACCATCCTGATTTACGGCCTGCCCGTGGTGTTTGCCATCACGCTGCACGAGGCTGCCCACGGCTATGTGGCACACCTGCGCGGCGACAACACCGCGTGGATGATGGGCCGTGTGACCCTGAACCCGATGCCCCACATCGACCCCATGGGCACACTGCTCATGCCCATCGTGTTGTTTTTGGCAACGGGGGGCAATTTTTTGTTTGGCTACGCACGCCCTGTGCCTGTGAACTTTGGCCGCTTGCACCACCCCAAACGCGACATGATTTGGGTCGCATTGGCAGGCCCAGCAGTGAACTTCATTCAAGCCTTTGTGTGGGCTTTTGCCATGTACAGCTTGATTGCCGCAGGTGTTGAAGAGCGCTATTTCATTGAGGTGTGCAAAGCCGGCGTCAAAGTCAACGCAGTGATGTTTGCCTTTAATTTATTCCCTCTGCCGCCGCTCGACGGTGGTCGCATCGTGGTGGGCTTGCTACCTTGGAAGCAAGCCGTGTGGTTCTCACGCGTAGAGCCTTATGGTTTTTACATCGTGATGGCCTTGGTGGTGTTGAAAGTCGTCGACAGCTTGTGGATGGCCCCCATCATGTCGCTCACCTTTGAGTTGCTGAGCCTCATGCTCAGTCCGTTTGAATTTTTACTGAAGCCTTGAACATGAAAGAACGCGTTCTCTCCGGCATGCGCCCCACGGGTGCTTTGCATTTGGGCCACTACCACGGCGC